>CEWJ01038108.1_pt1 | contig 18982 bp, 20 predicted proteins | sample 350291 | NCBI WGS metagenome assembly CEWJ01 (sample SAMEA2622923, study PRJEB7988) | marine metagenome | isolation source: saline water (ENVO:00002010), including | reverse complement strand
TTATTTCACAACAAAATTGTAAAGGTTATTAATGGTAAGAAAAAATCCAAACCAAATTAAATTAATTAATAAAAACCGAAAAAGTTAGTTAAAACCTATTTTAAGAGCATTTTTCGTCCGAAATAAATAATTTTTGATCTAATAAAAATTCTTTTTTTTTCATAAAATCTTACTATCCTGACAAAACTTTTCTTTATGTTAAAAAAAGTACCAAGACATATTGCCTCATTGAAAAACAATTATTAAAACGAAAATAGGCTTATTAATCTTATGACGATTTCTCAAAAACCACTAAAGAAATTTTCACTGGAAATGAAATCTGAAATTCATTATAAGAAAGCTGCTGAAAATTATAGAAAATCAAAGCAATATATAAATATGATCAACTTATACCCCATTCTTCAAAGTTCGCTTTTAGATTGCAAAGATGAAAATTTAATTGCATAAAGATTTATTAGGCCGCATCTTTAAATTTCAATTTATTATATTGATTATTTTTAATAATTTTCATACACAATTTAACATTATAAACTGCTTCTGGATTCCAAGGTTTGATTTGTACAAGAGGAGAGCTCTTCCAATGTATTCCTGGTTTGAATGTACCATTCTCTCTCATATTAGAAAGCTGTATTTCACTGAGACCTAGTTTTTCAGAAGCTGATCTAGAAGAAGTCCATAGATTTCCTAACATTTTTCTAAATATTATTATTCCTTAATAACGCTTATCTACGCCATTAGGAAGGGTCAATTTTATTGAAAAATAATAAATTTTTTAAGAACAAGTGCCTGAAAGGAATTCAAAAAATCAAGAATCAACTTTACATGAAAAGAATTAAGAAATGTTAAATGGCGAATCTTCATTAATAAATACTCCTTTGCAATTTTCTTCTCTAAAAAGTTCTTTTATGCATTGATATTCTTCTGATATTGAATCACTTTTACTAACATCTTTCCAACCAGGAATCCACTCCACTGATTTTTCTAATTCTATTTTTGATATTGTCAAATTTATATTTGAGTCTAAGACTGAAACCAATTCTAAAAAACAATTTTTATTTATTTCTAATTCATTAACCACAATAAAGTGTTTTAAACCACAAAAATGATTTTTATGTGTCCAGTAAAGGTTCATTAAATTTATTTTTTTAATGTTTTATATTCTTTCCTAATCTTATCTAAGAGATCCTTTCTTCTATTTAAGTAATTATCTGAATCACTTTTTGAAAGATTGTATCTTTCTTTTTTAGTTAAATTCATCCATTCATATAAATTTTTTCTATTAAATTCAAAACTTTTTTTCTTTTTTAAAAAAGTCTTATAGCTTCTAAGAGATCTTAAATGCAAAATTGAGATTATAGAAAAAATTAAACTTATCATATTTAAGCCCCTATAAATCTTCTCTTATATTAGTTTTTAGCCATTTCACTAATTCATGATAATTATCAAAAGAAATTCTTTTTTCTTTATTATCTTGCTCTCGATCATTAAATAATCTAATGATGAATTCCTTTTTAAATGCCTCTTCCTCACCAATGACTATAACACTTCTTGCCTTAAGCCTATTTGCCTTTTTAAATTGTTTAGAGAAAGAAGTACCACTTGTATCTAATTCAGTAATAATGTTTATTTTTCGTAATTTCCTTGTTAACTCAAGAGCAAGATTTTCTGCACTTGAACCTTTATTCACTAGATAAATATCAACTAATCTATCATTTTCATATTCTTCGCCAGCTAATATCATTAATCTTTCTAGCCCTATTGCAAAACCAATAGCAGGTGTATCATTTCCTCCCATAAGCTTTATTAGATTATCGTATCTACCTCCCCCACAAATAGTTGCTTGTGATCCTAAAGATCCACTTGTAATTTCAAAAGCAGTATGAGTGTAATAATCTAAACCTCTTACTAACTTATAATTCTCTTCAAAGGGGATATTTAAAAACTTTAATTGTTCTTTGATTTGAGAATATCTCATTAAGCTCTCATCACATAAAAAATCAATTAATAATGGAGCCTTTTTAAGAATTTCAATAGTATCTTTGTTTTTAGTATCAAGTATTCGCATAGGATTTTTATTAACCCTTTTTTGAGAATCCAAATCTAAAGAGGAGTAGTTTTTATCAAGAAATTTAGAAAAAGCTTTCCGATAATTTAATCTATCATTTGTATTTCCAAGACTATTTATTTCTAGATTTAAGTCATTTATTCCCAATTTTTGCAATATATCCCATGCCAAAGAAATAATTTCAACATCACTTCTATAAGATTCATATCCAATAAATTCAACTCCAAATTGGTGAAACTGTCGTTGTCTTCCAGCCTGAGGTCGCTCATATCTAAACATCGGCCCCATATACCATAATTTTTGCTGTGGTTTAGCCGATAAGCCGTTATTTATGATAGCTCTTACTACTGATGCAGTTCCTTCTGGTCTGAGGGTACAAGACCTATCGCTTCTATCTTTGAAAGTATACATTTCCTTACTTACTACATCAGTATTTTCACCAATACCTCTTGTAAATAATTCAGTCATTTCCAATATAGGTGTTCTTATCTCTTTTACAAAAGATCTATTCAATTGGATTTTTATTATGTTTTCAATATTTTGCCACTTTACTAATTGGGAAGGAAGTAAATCAAATGTCCCTCTAAGATTTTTAAATTTATCCAAGATTCTAAAAATAATTCAAGTTTTTAATATTGAGTAAAATAAGATTTTTAGAATTACTCACTATGTAATAATCCTAATTTTAACATTTATAAAAAATCTTGGAAATAAATTCAAACAAAGACAACCAGCATTGTGGATCTAAACCAAAAAAAATTGCTTTTGGCATAGCACCATTAGGGATCATTTCTATTGGCATTGTGCCTATGGGAGTAATAAGCATTGGTATTGTACCCATGGGAGTTTTTTCTTTTGGAGCAGTAGCAATGGGGATAGTAAATTTATCAATAGTTGGGATGGGAATTATTTCTTCAGGAATCACTACTATGGGAGTATGGGAATATTCTCCAAGGTCTGAATCATCAGGACATCACACTCATTCTTCATCTGAAAATACAAAATCTCTAACAAAGGAAAAAATGCTTTTTGAAAATAAAGAAGAGGCCGAAAAAATGGCGAAGAAAATTAATTGCAAGGGTGCTCATAAAATGGGAAGTTTATGGATGCCATGTAATATTGACTGATAGATTAAATTAAAATCAATTATTAAGAATTTGGACCTCAAAATCTAATTTTATTGCTTCATTTTCAGATAATTTTCTAGTCCAAGCTCCTTGGATTGGGCTATTCCATCGGAATCCAGCATTTTTTGCAAGTGATCTATCTTCATAACTAACTATTGCTTTATATAGATATCTTGGTTCTGTTGCCTTTAACAAAAGCTCCTCTAAATTCTCACATCTTTTAAAAATTTCTGATAAGTAGAAGCAATCTGATAAAGCTCTATGCAAATTCCAAACTGGAACTCCAAACGAAAGTGCAAGATCAGTTACTGAAGGCCTTGATTTTAATGATTTTTTAAAAGACCAATTAATATCTTCTAAGCTACATAACCATTTTTTTCTTAACAAAGGCAGCCTACCTCTGCCAAACCATTTTTTATCAAATTCCACATTATGGGCAATAATCAAATCACAAGAATCCACTAGGCTTAAAAAGAAATCCATCCCTTTTTCCCAAGGCTGTGGGATATTTGAGATATCTGAATTTATTCCATTAATATGAGCTGCATCATTTTTACTTACCGGTAAAAGAAATGAAGCTTGTGACAAGACAGATTTTGAACCAACATGGAATAGGATGCACCCTATCTCAATTACCTCCTCTTTACTCTCATCCAGACCAGTTGTCTCAGTATCAAGAATTAAAATTTTTTCTATCCCTTTATCTTTTTGAGCTTTTACTTTTTGATTATTCACCTCTAAAGAGGCTTTATTAATTTGATTATTTGCAGATTCATTATTTTTAAGAAAATCAAGTTGATCTAAATTTTTTTTATTAAAGGTTTCCAATTTTAAAAAAATATCTAATGATATGTTGACGCATTTAGAGCATTTTTCTTCTAAATTAATATTAATTAATTAAACTTGAACCTCAATAAATTTTCTTCAATTAGTTAATTAGTTTAAGAATCAAAATGGTATTTAAAAAATTTCAATTTAATATTTATTGCTTCTGGCCCGCAAATCCTAAAAAAATCATTGAATTCATAGGTGGCAGTTATCTAGCATCTAATCCTGATATTACATACAAGAGGTTTATTGAAAGCTTAATAAGAAAAAATTATGCAGTGCATGCATTTAAATATATTCCTCAATTTGATCACCAAGAACTATCTATTAAAGCTTGGAAAGATTTTAAGATCTGCAAAGAAATACTATCTAAAAGATTAAATCGAAATCTTTCAACACTAAGAATAGGTCATAGCCTTGGCTGCAAATTGCATCTAATAGCTCCTGATGGTGGAAGAAATTGTGAACGATTTATCTCAATAAGCTTTAATAATTTTAGTGCAAGTAAATCAATACCATTTCTAAAAAAGATTTCTAAAAATTTAGATTTCAATAGCGAATTTAGTCCAAGCCCTCAAAAAACATTCAATATCATAGAAAAAACATACATACAGAATAATAATTTATTAATAAAATTTGATTCAGATAATTTAGATCAAACAGAATCACTTCTCTCATGCTTAAAAAAAAGAGTAAATGATAATTCTAATGGGATTATGATGAAAGGTAACCATACACTTATAGCAAGTGCTGGTTTAAGAGAAAATTATATTGGAGAATGGGCGGATGATAATTTTAAGAAAAAAGCAATTACCAAGATATCAACAATTATAGATAATCTAAATTAAGAATTTTCTTTTAAAGTTTCTAAAACTGAACTATCTTCTAGAGTACTAATATCTCCACTTATTTCTTCTCCAGCTGCAAGAGATCTCAGAATTCTCCTCATTATTTTTCCGCTTCTTGTCTTAGGCAGGGCTTCAGAAATAATTATTTTTTCAGGCCGAGCAATAATTCCAATCTCTTTTACAACATGATTTTTTAATTCTACTATTAGATCTTGTGATGTCTTACAATCTTTTTCTAAAGAAATAAACGCAACTATAGCTTCACCCTTTACATCATCTTTCTTTCCAACAACTGCAGCTTCAGCAACTGATTTATGACTAACTAATGCAGACTCTATTTCCATAGTTCCTAACCTATGACCAGAAACACTTATTACATCATCAACCCTTCCCATGATCCATAAATATCCGTCATCATCAATCCTTGCTCCATCTCCAGCAAAATAAACATTTTCTTGATCTTTCTGAGGTATATATTCCCAATAGTTTTTTACATATCTTTCTGGATTACCATGAATTGTGCGCATCATTCCTGGCCATGGCTTTTTAATTATTAAATAACCTCCTTCATTTTGTTTTACTTTATTACCATCTCTACTAACAATCTCAATTTCAATCCCAGGTAACGGCAATGTTGCTGAGCCTGGCTTTGTAGAGACTGCACCTGGTATTGGGCTAACCATAATACCTCCTGTTTCTGTTTGCCACCAAGTATCAACAATAGGACATTTATCTTTACCTATTACATTTCTATACCAAACCCATGCTTCAGGATTTATTGGTTCTCCAACTGTTCCTAAAAGCCTCAAACTTGAAAGATTATATTTATCAGGGATCTCTCTACCAAACTTCATGAATGCTCGGATTGCAGTAGGAGCTGTATAAAAAATAGAAACTTTATATTTCTGAACAATTTCCCAAAAAGCTCCTAGATTTGAAGGCCTTGGAACTCCCTCATACATAAGTGTAGTCGCCCCATTAGAAAGGGGGCCATAAACAATATATGAATGACCAGTAATCCAACCAACATCAGCAGTACACCAATATATGTCATCGTCCTTTATGTCAAAGACCCATTTAAAAGTGATATGAGACCACAAATTGTAACCAGCCGTGGTGTGGACTACCCCCTTCGGTTTACCTGTTGATCCGGATGTATAAAGTATAAATAGCCTATCCTCACTATTCATTACCTCTGCTTCACACCAATCATCTTGGTCACTTAATAATTCATGCCACCAAACATCTCTTCCTCCCTTCATTGGAATTTCTTTTTGAGTCCTTTTAACAACAATAACTTTCTCAACTACCTCGTGCGCTCCTGATTCAATGGCAGCATCTACAGCTTTTTTAAGTTCAATAATCTTATCTTTTCTATAACCTCCATCAGCTGTTATGACAAATTTAGCATTACCGTCAACCAATCTATCCTTTAAAGACTCTGATGAGAAGCCACCAAAAACGACTGAATGGGGTGCCCCAACTCTCGCACAAGCTAACATCGCAATCATAGCCTCGGGAATCATTGGCATATAAATGCATATCAAGTCTCCTTTTTTAACTCCCAGACTTTTTAAAGCATTAGCTGTTCTACATACTTCAACTAATAGTTCTTTATAAGAAAACTTTTTACAATCTCCTGGTTCACCTTCCCATATAAGGGCAGTTTTATCCCCAATCCCATTTTTAATATGTCTATCTAGACAGTTATAAGAAATATTAATTTTACCCTCTTTAAACCATTTAAAAAATGGCCTATTTGTTTTATCTAAAACAGTTTTGTAGGATTCGAACCACTCCAACTCAGATTTAGCTAGAGAATCCCAAAAGACATTTGGATCTCTTTTGGCTTTTTCTTTTATAGAAATTAGATCATCATTACTGCTTATATTGGCTTGGCTTGAGAATTCTTGAGAAGGAGGGAAAATTCTATTTTCCTCTAGAATATTGTTAATTGAATTTGTCTTATCTAATTCCATTTAAAAAAAGCTTTTCTCTAAATTTAAGCAAAAATTTTTAACTTTTCACAAAAATTTAATGGTATTTAGTAACTTTAAATTTTTTTTTATTAGTAAAGACGACTTAAAACAAAATCAGGTAATGAGAGCAAAGCTATTTTTGAATCAGATTCAGGTAACCATGCAATTGCATCTTTTGAGAGAGTTGCAAATTTCTCAGCTAATTTTCTAGATCTTTCTATAGCATCGCTATTCATGATTATCTCTAGTGCACTGCTTAGGTCATCTTCTTGTGCTAATTCTCTATTGATTAATACCGATAAATTTTTGTTTTCTTCTAAAGCATATAAAACTGGAGCAGTTAAATATCCGCTCGCGAGATCACTTACAGCTGGCTTTCCAAGTTGTTTGTCATTTCCTGTGAAATCCAAAATATCATCAACTACCTGAAAAGCTAAGCCTATGTTCTTTCCAAATTCATAAAGCATTTCTAGTTTTTCATTACTAAGATCACTTAGAACTCCGGCTGCTTTTGAACTATTAGCTATTAAAGAAGCTGTTTTGCAGTAGCTTTTATTAATATATTTTGAAAAAGTTTGCGCTGAATCATACCTATTTAGATTTTGTTTTATTTCCCCCTCTGCAAGATCCATTATTACTCTACTCAACAATTTAACAACATTAACATTATCTAAATTGGCCAAGTGCCAACTCGCTTGAGCGAATAAAAAATCTCCAGCCAAGACGGCCACTCTTGTATTGAATCTGCTATGAACAGTTTCCACTCCTCTTCTAATTGAAGCTTCATCTACAACGTCATCATGCACTAAAGAAGCTGTATGAATCATTTCGGTTATTTCGGCTAATCTTTTATGTTTAATGGATAATGAAGAATCTGCAGAAATAGCTTTTGAAATAAGTAAAACAATCCCAGGGCGCAATCTTTTTCCTCCCGCAGCAAAAAGATGTTCAGCAGCAGCTTGCAGAATTGGATGCCCTGCTCCAATTAAGTTTTTCAATTCCAAGATGAGTTCTTCTAGATCTCTCTCAACTGGTTGTAATAGTTGTGTTACTGTAGTCATATTTATCCTCTTCTATATATTAAAGGAATCAAGTGTCTCTTCGTAGGTTGACTAAGCTAATTTTTTTATTTATTTCTAGCCAATTTGATACTTTAATAGAAAATTCTTCAAGTTTTCCTGTAACAAAAAAATTAACATCTTCATATGAAGGTATTTCTTTAGAAATTATTTCTTCATCGTAAAAGTATTGATTAAATTTATTTATTAATGCTACCGATGGATCAGTAATTATAATTTCTGATGGGATTTTGCTTCTTAAAATATCGTGAATAAGAGGAAAATGACTACATCCTAAAATTATTTCTTCAATATCATGAACCAATAATGGCTTTAAATAAATTTCAGAAAGTTGATTAATCTTTTCAAAATTTAGATTTATCTTTTCAATCTCAGAGACAAATTCAGGACATGATTGCTGAAATACCTTTATATTTTTATTCTTTGACTCAATAATATTTTTATACAAGGATGATTTTACAGTTGCAGAGGTCCCAAGTACTCCGATTCTTTTAGTTGAAATAACTTCAGAAACAGAGTTTATTAAGTCAAAACAAGGAATTTTTAATTTATTTCTTAAAATATCAAGAGCTAAAGAATTTGTAGTATTGCAAGCTACTAATAAAGCATCTAAATTTTTGTCATCAAACCAATTACATATTTCTGAAGCAAAGATTCTTATCTCTTCTGGATTCTTTTCTCCGTAAGGATTACGCTCAATATCTCCTAAATATATAACTTCTATACCTTTATTTCTGATAAGTAATGAATTGAGGATTGTAAATCCACCAATGCCGCTATCAAAAATACCTAATTTAAGTTTCAACCTATTCTTCTAAGATATTCAAGTATACCCTTTGCAATAGCATAAGCCACTCTATTTCTGTGGGAACTTTTTTCAAGTCTTCTAGCATCAAGTTTTCCTGTAACGAATCCTATCTCAACAAGTACTGCAGGCATATTAGTTTTTCTAATAACATAATAGCTTCCTCTCCGTACACCTCTATCTGGACTTCCGGGAGATACTTTCAATATTTCTTGTTGAATTTTTTGAGCAAGGAGCCTTCCTTTCCAACCATCATAATAAAAAGTTTCTAAACCATTAATACTTCTCTTTTTACCTCTTGACGCATTTGCATGAATACTTACAAAAATATCAGCATCAGTTCGATTAGCAAAAGATACTCTTGGAGACAAGTCAAGATCTACTTCACTACTTCTTGTCATTTTCACCTTTACACCTTTCTCTTCTAGCAAAGCTGTAACTTTCTTAGAAACATCTAAAACAACATCAGTTTCTCTTAATCCATTTATTCCAATAGCTCCTGAATCAGGTCCTCCATGACCAGGATCAATTACAACATAGAATTTACTTTTCTGAACCGAAGGTAAATTTGAAAAAGTGGATTGAACCCTTTTTATTTCTGTGTTATTAAAAGACTTTTTCATTCCAACTTTTGGACTATTTACTATTCCTTCACTAAGACTCTTAAAAGAATTTCTTGGGAAGGAAGCAATCTTAATTTTCCAACTGTTTTCATCTTTGCCTATTAATGTCCAATTTAATGGTTTTAAATTTGTACTTTGATTAAATTCAATAACGAATCTTGTTTTGCCTTGACTGGGTTTCCCAAGTCTTATTTCTTTTACTGGGCCGTTTCCTTTAATAGTCCTTGGGGTTTGTAATTCTCCCTGAAAGTCAATCCAAAATCTATCTCCGAATGAATCATTTGCCTTCTGGAAGAAAGCCTTTAATTTTGCATTTGGTTTAGTTCTTAACTCTAAAACTCCATCTGAACTAAAAGACCAAGCTGCTAAAGCACTTGATGAGTGAGCTTCAAAAGTTAAACAATTTAATATAAATATTAACGGCAGAAAACGAGTAGATTTATTCAGAAAGAATTTTGTCATTTTCAAACAAATAGACTTGGTTTCCTGTGCTTTAAGCTCGGCATCTGTTCTCTAATTTTTCTAACCCTAGATTTATCTGCGGGAGCTATGGCTGCTCCTTGCGTCTTTCCTGCATCTGATAGGACTGTGCCCCATGGATCGATTACCATCGCGTGTCCGTGACTTTGCCTCCTTCCATAATGAATCCCAGTCTGAGCCGGAGCAACTACATAAGCAGTATTTTCAATTGCTCTTGCTTGAAGAAGTATTTGCCAGTGATCTTTTCCTGTAAATGCAGTAAATGCCGCTGGAATCATTAAAAGTTCAGCTCCGTTTTCTGATAAATATCTATATAGTTCAGGAAATCTAACATCATAACAAATAGATAAACCGACCTTACATAAACCCGGGATATCAATTACAGGTGGTTTCTCTGATCCAGACAATATTGTAGAAGATTCTTTATATAAATTTCCGTCAGGCAAATCAACATCAAATAAATGAATCTTGTCATATTCCCCTAAAATTTGACCATCTTTACCGAACAATGCAGATCTATTTAAGATATGACTTTGGTCTCCCGCTGGGACAGGATAACCTCCCCCTAAAAGAAAAACCTGATATCTTTGAGACATTGTTTTAAGGAAATTTGAGCATTTAATTGACAATTCAGAAGCAAGTTCTAATTTCTCATAATCTTCACCTAAAAAAGCAAAATTCTCAGGCAAACCAATCAGCTCTGCACCTCGTCTAGAGGCAAGCTCAATTTGTTCTTCAGCCTCAGCAAAATTAGAGTCAATATTGGAACTACTAGTTATTTGCAAAGCTGCTACAAGAAAATCAGTCAAGACTCTTACTCCAAATAAATAATCTCATAATTTAAGAAGCTCTAATAACACCTTTCTCAACTTGAGTAGGAACTATATTAAGACAATCTAGTTGAGAGCAACATTTAAAATCATCCTCATAATTACCAATGCTTGTCAACCTTTTACCATGAGTTGCTGTCTTTAGACACTTTAGTATATCTTCTTTCCAATAGTGCCATAATGCCAATGCGCTATTTAATTCATCATTAACTATATTAATTTTGGAATTATAATTATTGATAAGATAATCAGCTAAAGCTCCTGCAGCAAGGGAATCTTCTAGTGAATAAGAACCTTCCCAACCACTGCCAAGTATTAGAACATCATTTTTATCTAGAGAAATTATTCTATCCCCTACTGCTTTTCTATTTGTTAAAGCCATTGAAAATAAATATTCACTGTTTTGAACTTTTTGCAGAGATTTCGTTCCATTAGTAGTACTCATGAATAATCTTTTTCCAGCAACGATATCTTTTGTGACGGATAAAGGAGAATTACCTAAATCAAAACCCTTAATTTTTTTTCCACCTCTTTCAGCAAGCATTAATCTTTTTTTAGAGTCCCATTTATCTGCTTTTTTTCTAAGCAAATCAAGATCGGCAAATACCTCTATAGAATCTGCACCATTTGTCAAAGCCCAAGAGATTGTTGTTGTGGCCCGTAAAACATCAATAACAATCGCTATTTGCGAGTCTCTATCTGGGACATCAGATGCAACATGATAATAAGTAAGATTAATTGTCACTCAAGTATTTTTGTATAATTATAGATTACATAAATTGTTTTATGGTTAATTAATCCAGTTTTAAAAATAATTTAATTTAAATTTTTAAAATTAATTTATATGTATTTAATTGATATCATCTTAAGTAATACATTGAGTAAAAATTAAAAAACTATTTACTCTCTATTTATTCCATAAAAATGAACCGAAACCGAATATTAAAAGGTGGGGGCTATCTTCAAGGGATTATAAAGGTACCAGGAGATAAATCTATTTCTCATAGAGCACTTATTTTAGGAAGTATTGCTAGAGGAGAAACTTATATAGAAGGCTTTTTATATTCTGAGGATCCATTATCTACGGCTGAATGTTTGAGGAGACTGGGAGTAAATATACCTGAGATTATTGAGGATCAACCATTTACGATCAATGGTATTGGACTTGATAGTTTTTCTGAACCTACTGAAATTCTTGAATGCGGAAATTCAGGAACTACAATGAGACTTCTAATGGGTTTACTAGCGGCTTCAAAAGGGCGAAGCTTTATCTTAAAAGGCGATAAATCTCTTTCCGAGCGGCCTATGAATAGAGTATGCAAGCCTTTAAGGATGATGGGCGGTAAACTTTTTGGGAGAGAAAATGGGAATAAGGCACCAATTACCGTTGTTGGAGAAAAATTAAAAGGTTGTGTCATAGGTACTCCAGTTGCAAGTGCACAAGTCAAATCTGCAATTCTTTTAGCAGGTTTAACGGCGAATGGTCCCACATCAGTAATTGAGCCTGCATCTTCGAGAGACCATACTGAAAGAATGTTAAAAGCCTTTGGAGCAGACCTTCAAATAAGGGGCGAGTTTGGAAGAAACATTGTTATAAATCCTGGAAGAGATTTAATTGGACAAAAAATTGTGATCCCTGGCGACATAAGCTCTGCAGCATTCTGGATGATTGCTGCATCAATAATTCCTAATTCGAACATTACAATAAAAAATGTAGGTTTAAATCCTACAAGAACAGGCATATTAGAGATAATGGATAAGATGGGATGTAGTTATGAAATAAAAGATCAAACATTAATTGCAGGAGAACCAATTGGAAGTATTAATGTAAGGTCTTCTAGATCCCTAAAACCTTTTACTGTCGAGGGTGACATTCTTCCAAAATTAATTGATGAGATTCCCATACTCACTGTTGCAGCTTGTTTTTGTGATGGGATATCCCAGATTAAAGATGCATCAGAACTAAGAGTAAAAGAAACAGATAGACTTAAGGTAATTGCCAGACAATTGAAAAAATTTGGAGCAAAAATAGAGGAGAAAGAGGATGGATTAATAATTAATGGAGGTTCAAAGTTTATTGCGGCTGAGGTAGACAGCGAAACTGATCATAGGATTGCCATGAGTCTTGCGATAGCATCTCTTTTAGCACAAGGATCATCAAAAATAAATAGATCTGAGGCTTCAAACGTTTCTTATCCTACTTTTTGGAATGATCTAGAAGACTTACTAAATTTTGAATAAATTACGTATTGGATAAATTAAACGAAATAATCACCAATGATGGAAGCATATCATTAAAAAGTGAATTTTATAATGAAAGCTTTCATTCTCATTTAGGTGCACTAAATGAGGCTCAAACTAAATTTATTGATCCTGCACGTATAGATAGATTTAGAGGAAAGTCTTTAAATGTTTTAGATATTTGCTTTGGACTAGGTTACAATTCTGCATTACTTTTTAAGAATATAAAAAGACAATCATCCTCCCTGAGATGGTACGGACTAGAAATCGATAAACGTCCTCTAAAATACGCACTTAGTAATGAAAGCTTTAAAGCCTTATGGGATAAGAAAACTATTGATATCTTGAATTCTCTTCTGATAAGCGGTTTTTTTAAAGATGAAAACCATAATTGCGACTTACTATGGGAAGATGCTAGAAAAGGAATTTTAAAAATCCCTCAAGACATTAATTTTGATGTAATTTTTTTAGATGGATTTTCACCTCAAAAATGTCCTGAGATTTGGTCAGCAGAATTTCTTTCCCAGGTAATAGGAAAACTTAATTCAGAAGGAAGCTTATTAACCTATTCTTCTTCCGCCGCGGTGCGAAAAACATTTCTAGATCTTAAATTAAGAATATTTAATATAAAGCCAGTAAAAAAAAATAATAAATCTTGGAGTAGCGGAACGTTAGCGATAAGATCTCTTAAGAATAATGAATTTAAAGATAATCCTTACATAGAAAATTTATCTAATATGCAAATAGAGCATCTTCATACTAAATCATCTGTTCCTTATAGAGATCCTAAAGGGATTAATAAATCTGAAGAGATTCTGAAGAGGAGGAAAGATGAACAAACTATTTCTACACTAAAAGATACTAATTTATGGAGAAAAAAGTGGGATATAACCAATTAAGCTTTTAGCCGCTAAATTTAAATAAACAAAAGATTATTATGTTAGCTGTTGCGATATTAGCCGCTGGTAAAGGAACAAGGATGGTAAGTTCATTACCTAAAGTACTTCACAAAATCTCAGGGAAAACACTTCTCGAGAGAGTTCTAGAATCCAGCCATAAGCTTAATCCAAATAAAATATTTATTATCACTGGGCATAAAGCTGATGAAGTTGAAAACTCTTTACAAAATTCCGAATTAATTGAAGATATTAATTTTGTTCTGCAGTATCCACAGAATGGCACAGGACACGCAATTCAAGTCCTTTCCAAAGAGTTGATAAACTTCAAAGGAACATTATTAGTTCTTAATGGAGATGTCCCATTAATAAAAAGTAACACCCTTAAAGAACTAGTCGAATTTAACAATGCAAATAATGCTGACGTCTCATTAATTACGACTAAAAAGCAGGACCCATATGGATATGGGAGAGTATTTATTAAAAGAAAAAATTTAATTGAAAAGATCATTGAAGAAAAGGATTGTAATCCTGAAGAAAGTCTTAATCAACTAATTAATTCTGGTATTTACTGTTTTAACTGGGAAAGTCTATTAAAGAATATTAATAAACTTAAAAGTAATAATTCTCAAAACGAAATCTATTTAACGGATGCCATATCAATGGTTGATAAAGCTTTTTCATTTGAGATTGAGAATGATGAAGAATTACAAGGAGTCAACAATAGAGTCCATTTAGCAGAATGTGAAAAAATTATTCAAAAACAAATCATTCAAAAACATATGTTAAATGGAGTAACATTTATAAATCCTGAAAGTTGCTCAATAAGTGATAATTGTGAAATAGGTATGGATGTTTTAATTGAGGCGAATACACATATAAGAGGCCAATCTAAAATCTCCAAGAATTGTATCATTGGGCCAAATACTTTTATTCAAGACTCGAATATTAAAAGTAATTGCAAAATTATTAATTCAACAATCTTGGATTCAAAAATAAAGTCAAATATAACTATTGGTCCATTTAGTCATATAAGGCCTGGAAGTGAAATATCTTCTAATTCTAAGGTCGGTAACTTTGTTGAAATCAAAAATAGTTTTATTGATGAATCAGTCAAAATAAATCACCTGAGTTATATTGGCGATTGTAAAATTGGCAAATCTTCAAATATTGGGGCAGGCACAATAACTGCTAATTTTGATGGATTCAAAAAACATAATACAAAAATTGGTGAAGATTGCAGTATTGGAGCTAATACAGTTTTTATTGCCCCTGTTGATATAGGTAATTCCGTAACTACTGGAGCAGGATCAGTCATAAATAAAGATATTGAAGATAATACATTAGGAATTTCAAGATCAAAGCAGAAAAATATAAAAAACTGGTTAAAAAGTAATTAAATGATATATGGGATAATTTCCTCAAGTTTCCAATGCCTGCTCCCTTTAATTAAAAGATAATCATTTTTGTTTATTCTTGAATTTATAATTTTTGCAATATCTGATTTATCGTTTTTAAATATTACTTTTTGGCTAGAAAATTTTTCTTTTATACTCTCTTCTTCATTTAAATCACAAATAAAAACACAACATTCAATATCAACTTCGTTTATTAAATTTAATATTTCCAAATGATATTGCGTACTCATTTTGCCTAATTCTTTCATACTACCAAGGACTAAAAAATGATTCCCAGGGAATTTAAGAAGGAATGCGATACAAGCCTTTACAGATTCAGGGGAAGCGTTATAAGTCTCATCTAGGATAATGGCTTTATCTTTTTTTATTATTCTATTTCTGCCCTCTAAATTTTTGATATTAAAAGAATTATAGCTATTAAATTTAATCCCGAACTCTTGCGAAATAGCATAGGCAAATAAAAAATTAAATACATTATGTATTCCCTTATATGATATTTGAAAGACCTTATTATCAATAATTATTAAATCTCTTAATTCATCATAAATTCCTAAAAGTAAATTTTTTTTATCACAATCATTTCCCTCATTTTCCTTGTTTTTGAATATATTAATTTTTAAAATTCTACCCTTCCAAAGATTATTTAAAGTTTTTTCCAATAAAAAATCATCTGAGGGAATAATTACAACACCTTTTGGATTCAAATATTTAACAATTTCACATTTTGCTCTCGCAATATTTATTTTTGAACCTAAGAGACCAATATGAGAAGTGCCTATATTCGTAATAACTGCGATATCTGGCTCTGAGAATTTTGATAAATTTTCAATCTGACCAATTCCTCTCATACCCATTTCAAGAATTAAAAGTTTATCTTCATAAGTACTATCAAGAATGGTCTTAGCTACACCAATTTCATTATTATTATTTTTAGAGGAAATTTTAATTTTTCCCATATTTTTCATTATTTCTCCTGTAATTTCTTTTGTTGTTGTTTTACCTACAGATCCAGTAATTGCAACTACAGGAATATTTAATTTTTTTCTCCAATATAAAGCTAATTTTTGAAATGCCTCTCTTGTATCTGCGACTACCCAGTAAGTAAAATTTTCTGGAGCTATTTTTTCTTTCTCCTTATTAAGAATTGCAGCTTTAACACCTTTTTTAATTACATCTGAAATAAAGTCATGACCATCGAAATTATTTCCTTCAATAGCGATAAAAAGATCCTGAGGCAAAATACTTCGACTATCAATAGATATTTTTTTAAAAATTAAATCTTCTTCACTTTGACTTTTGTAATTTTCAAAACCAATAATATTATTAATTTCAGTTAAAGAAAATGTCATTCAAATAATACTAAATTTTTTTTAAAGAGGGATCTGCCTCTTGGCCAAATGAAAATTTTTCTATCTCAGCCACATCAGGTGAGGGTTCTTTTATCCCACAAACATCTTTATACATGATTTCATATTCCAATGCAGATCTTTTCCAACTAAACTCTTTTTGCATAGCTCTTTTTTGTAGTTTTTTCCAACTTTCTTTATGTCTAAAAGCTTCCCAAGATCTGACAAGAGCTGTATAGAAATCTATAGGTTCGAATCTATCAAAACAAAATCCTGTGCCTAATTCATTCTCTGGATCGTGCTGTAATACTGTATCAACTAATCCTCCAACCCTTCTTACTATTGGAATAGATCCATAACGCATAGCAAGTAATTGGCTTATACCGCAGGGCTCAAATCTACTAGGCATTAAAAAAGCATCTGAGCCTCCATAAATAAGTCTTGAAAGAGCATCATCATATGTGAGGTAAACTGCGAAACGTCCCGGATAATCAAGAGCGAGCTGCCATAATCCAGATTCTAATTGACGATCACCGGTACCTAATACAGCAATTTGAGAATCTGTATAGGCGAGTAATCTTCTCGCAACCTGTAAGAGTAGATCAACACCTTTCTGATCTACTAAACGACCAACCATACCTAACAAATATTTTTCTTCATTCATTTCTAAACCAATTTCTTTTTGAAGAAAAATTTTATTTTTCTTTCTCGCTTCTAAGTTATTTATATCGTATGTTGCTGGCAATGCCTTATCTTTGGAAGGATTCCATTCATCAAGATCAATACCATTTAAAATTCCCCTTAATTTGCCAGATATATAATTTAAAAGGCCTTCAAGTTTTTCTCCATATTCATTTGTTTTAATTTCATCGGCATACGTAGGAGAAACGGCATTTACCCTATCAGAGTAGAGCATTGCGGCTGCCATTGTATGATCTCCATGCATATACCAGGGACACCAAGTAATCTTTTCAAGTTTCCATCTCCATGGTCCTTGATATCTCAAATTATGTATAGTAAAAACTGTACTGATTTCTGGATCTTGATGCATCCACACAGGGATCATTCCTGTGTGCCAATCATGACAATGCAAAACTTGAGGTTTCCAACAATTCCATGCAAATTCAGATGTAGCACTGGCAAAGAAAGTAAAACGCCAATCTTCATCATCTCCACCATAAATTCTTTCAGAATCAAAAACGGGATGTGCCACTAAATAAATTTTATATTTCTTTATAGGATGAAATGTTTCGTAAATAGCGAAGTCAGCACCCATGGTATTCGCTTTATAAATCGGCTCATTAGAGACGTCGAGAATACTCCATAATTTTCCATAGCCTGGAATTATAACTCGAACATCATGTCCTAAACTTATTAGAGATGGAGGGAGAGAGCCAACCACATCTCCCATACCTCCAACTTTTATCATTGGAGCACATTCAGCCGCGGCGAAAAGAATTCTCATTAATTACAAAAATTTCTATATTGAAAGATAATAGACGATTAAGGTGTCCAACCATAATCTGAAAAATCAGGAGGACGTTTTTGTAAGAAAGCATCTTTACCTTCTTGAGCTTCAGGAGTTGAATAAAATAACTGAGTAGCATATCCAGATAATTCTTGAATGCCTGCTATCCCATCATGCTCAGCATTAAATGAGGCTTTTAGTATTTGAATTGAAGTGGGACTATTAAATAAAATTTCTTTAGCCCAATTGACCCCCTCATTTTCTAATTCATCAATAGTTGTAATCGCATTAATGAGACCCATATCTAAAGCTTGCTTAGCAGAGTACTTCCTGCACAAAAACCAAATTTCTTTAGCTTTTCTTTGTCCCACAACCCTTGCAAGATAACCTGAACCAAAACCCGCGTCAAAACTACCAACTCTGGGACCTGTTTGACCAAAAATTGCATTTTCAGAAGCTATACTTAAATCACAAATTAAATGTAAAACCTGTCCACCACCAATTGCGAATCCAGGAACTAAAGCAATAACTATTTTAGGTAAAGTTCTTATGAGTCTTTGTAAATCAAGAACATTAAGTCTTTGATTGCCTTCTTGATCTTTATATCCATTAGTGCCCCTAATACTTTGATCTCCTCCTGAACAAAAAGAATAAATTCCTTTTTTGTCAGGACCTGCACCTGTAAATAGTACAACTCCAATTTCTTTATGATGCTTTACTAAATTAAAAGCATCACAAAGTTCATCAATGGTTTGGGGGGTAAATGCGTTTCTTTTCTCTGGCCTGTTGATTGCAATTCTAGCTATACCTTCATCACACTTATGTAGCAAAATATCATCATAAGTCTTCCAATCTTGCCAATTTACATTACTTTTACCAGGTAAAACTTTCATTATTATGGAGTTGTATTCCCATAAATACTATTAAATATTATTCTCCTTTGATAAAT
>CEWJ01007430.1_pt1 | contig 18993 bp, 13 predicted proteins | sample 350291 | NCBI WGS metagenome assembly CEWJ01 (sample SAMEA2622923, study PRJEB7988) | marine metagenome | isolation source: saline water (ENVO:00002010), including | reverse complement strand
CTGAAGTCACTGTGACTTACCACTAGAGACCTGACTACAGTACCAGGGCCAATAAGTCTTTCAGGGTTACTCCTGGCCTTGGAGACAGTTTGTTTCCAAGTGTCTCTGTTGTCGTATCTTGGCATTGGTATGGTGAATTCATTAGGGAAGTCAATTTCAAAGACTTGGATAAGGTTGTTAACATCTTTGCCTTGTGCACCGCCTTGCTCATCATATAAAACAACTCTCATGTCAGGCTCGGATGCAGGTTGACGGTCAGGTCCCCCTTGTATTTTAACTCTTAATTGCCCAGATCCACCAGCAGTTGGAACGCCTCCACCGGCATTGTTACCATCTGGTGTCCAGAACACGGCTCTTCCTTGACCAGCATGCTGGCGAGGTCCTCCATGAGCACCCCATCCTCTGAAACCCTTGAGGTTTTGGTTGGTTTCACTGATGGCAATGTTATTTCCTCTGCCGCGAGGAATAAGATTTCCAATGCTTACACCATTAATGGTTATGGCCGCAGGTTCTTTGTCTTGGTTGCCGAAACGGCCTCCTACAACTTGAAGTGATGTTTTTGGAACCATTTTAGTGAATCCATGACTTGGGCAAAATGTTTCGAGAAGTAATCCGACCTCAATGTTAACTCCTCCAGGGGGGAGTCCTTGAGAATTACCCTGAGCTTGTCCATCCTCGGAGCGCTGACCAGTTGCTTTAAAAACCAAAGCGACCTCAGTTAAGGTTGGTAGTCGACCAAACCCCCTTGGGAATTTAAGATAAGGTTTGTCCCACCTGACTTGGTGTGGTGATGTACCTCCGCAAAGGCAGCATCCGGCAACTTGTCCATGACCTGTTGCATTTCCTCTGGCAGTGTACTGGTCAGCATTATAAGGGTCATTGAGGTTGGTGGTCCTCACATAATCCCAGCACTGAGTAAGAATTTGTTTACCATCCTGATAAGGACCAGAACCATACTTTCTTCCAAGAGAGCCACCATATCCGGGGATCTGGTTACTTTGTGAAATGAGATTAACTAAGTAATTGTCTAACAACTGAAGGTTATGTCCACTCGCGTTGCCGTATATTTCGTTGTGACGACTACCACTACTGTTTCTTTGCCAATAATATTTTCTTTTGTTAGTTCCCAGTGATGAAATAAAAACAATTAAGTTATCAAAATAGGTATTCCTTCCGGAGTTTGTATAGGTAGGCCACATTGTCATACGTGGAGTTCCATACAATGTGGTTTCTGGACCAATGCTGTTAGCCGTAAGAAAGAATCGTGACTGTTCAAGTTTTCTTCTGCTTATCTGGGAAGATCGAAACGTGTTAGCCTCTTGTCTTTCCTCGAGTCCACGGTTTCTTTCATGTTTGTATAGGAGCTCATCGTAGGTGGCGTATAGCCTGTCGTTGTCCCAGGTGACTCCCTGAGTTCCTCTTGCACCGGAGGCTGATGAATTTTTGTATTCCACTTTGGGAACTAAATCATAAATGTTTCTCAACTTAGCTTTATCTTCAGAAACGTCTTCGTGGGGATAAAGTACAGAGGAGAGAGAAACCATAGAAGGATGTCCAGGGAATCGACTTGTTTCCCTTTCTACAGGCTGTTTCATCGCCATTTCCCGTTCGTGCTTAGAGTCATAACGAGGAATGTCCCAAGGAACACCTTCAGAGGCGGTATTCACGTTAATTTTATTACATTCGTCGTCTGTCCAAAATGCGATTCTGGCAACTATAGGATTGCTAATGGAGGCTTTACCGATGCCTGAACCGGGAACAAATTTATCAGATTTATCAATGTGCCCCATAGTTCCATCCTCTAAGATATACAACCATTGAGCCGGCATCGGGAGACGCTGTGCTTTTGGATCACTGCCAGGAAGAATGACTCCAGGAACCTGAGTTCCAGTTGAAGTTGTCTGAGTGTAGTTAAACCCTTCTACGTTGTCTTTGTTTTTATCATTGGTGCTTCTGCGAGCTCTGGGATCAACAATAGGGAAGTATAATTCATTTTCCCTTTCAGAGAAAAGAGGTGCATTCAAATCAACATAGTGATGAGGTTTTTTGTCCCATTCCTGATCAATATCATCAACTAAATTATCTTCACTAACTTGTTCCATCGTTTCCGAGGAATAGAGTTTGTATTTTGCGACGGCTAGCGTGTTATAGTCAGAGCCTCTGTTGGTAAAAGTAGTAATACATCCAGGCTGTGAAACCCAGGTGTAGCGTTGTCCTTCACTTTTTTGTTCTGCGGTGGCTTTTCTGATTTGGGCAATGACCATGTTAGTGACAACATCTGTCAATTGTCTGGTCTTCAAACTGGAGCCGTAATAAGTGGATGACTTTAATTCCTCGGTTGCTGCTGAGAAAAATCCGAACACAAGAAGTGTCATCATCATGAGAACGGAAAGGACCGTCACGATAGCGATACCACTTTCCTTGTCTCGGGTTTTAGATTTAGAGCTGCCTCCTGGTGATTGGAATTTCGGTGATTTTGTCTTCATTGCGAAAATGGAAAGTTGTCTATTCGTTAATTCTTGTTGTCGGGAAAAAGGATTAAATGAATGTTTTATAGGTTACCTTATAGCTTTTAAAAAACTCAATTTGGAATCAATTTTATTCTCATAAATGGAATAATTCAGATCCGCTTGTATATTTACAATTGATATACAAAGCCGTCAATTCTGTTTTTAAGCCTTAATTGAGTATAATCTTATGAAAATTATGGTTTTTAGGCTTTTTCTAGAGCGTTGACTGTAATTCTTTGTACCTTTTCTCTATCGTGTCCTTAATCAACTTCTGATCTTCCTCGGAGAGCTTTTCTATCGGATATTTAAAGGATTTCCCATCAGCACCCTCAAAATTTCCAACCCCTTTTATTACGGAGGCTAGAGACGCGATGAGAGTGTTACCGTTATTGTTGGTCCAAGTCTTTTCTTCGACCAAAAGTCGAGGTTCAATTTTTTTGAGAGTTAGCTTGGGAATGGTCTCATTTCCGAATTCTATTTTTTCTCCAGTGTCCCAGGCCACATACTCAACATGGGTGTTTTCGGCTTTTTTCCCGGCACCCTCTATCATTACCAAACCATTGATGAAAATAGCGCCCCCTTTTACCTTTTTGGGAGGAAGAGGAACACCGTTTCGATCAAGCTTCACATCAATGGCAGAAGTTGAAGACACAACGAGTAAGCCACCTTCAGTTTGTTGATTTGAGACTGTGCCGTTGACCCAGCGCCTCAAGGGAGTTCCCTGAACGATTGACTGCTGAAGGGCAATTTCTGTTTCTGAAGCGTTGTCGGAAATAACAGATAATGAGGTTGGACCTTTTCCCGCACCTGATTTCATTCTTTTTTGAATGGCTTCTGCTTTAACCTTTAATCGAGAACTCAGAAATCGAATGGGCAGAGTGATGACTTTATTATCGGTGGTTCTCAGAGTTGCATTTGACCCCTTAACTTCCACGATATCAGTGACTTGGTAAGAATTACCATTATAACTGACTCTTTCGGGTCTTTGTGCGGGAGCTGAATTAATCATGAAAATGATTAAAAAAATCAGTAAAATTTGGTAATTCTTTGGCTTCATCTTTCCGTTCTTAGGTTAGAATTTTTTAATAAAAGTTAATTCTTTCCATAATATACCTAATTTTTTTGATTTCGTGAAGTGTAACGTGCCTCAAATTCTTGCGTCTTTTCACTATAGTGGCATTATTAATTATAGTTGAGATATAAAAATAAAATCACTCATCGAACCCCGCATATATTTTTTAATATGAGAACCTCTTACAGGAACATTCTTCTCGCCCTACTCTTCTTTAATTTAACGACATCTCATATGTTTGCTGATGAGGAGATTCCTCTCATAGCGCAGGATGGTGTTTGGAAATACTCGGATGATGGTACCGATCTAGGAACAGCTTGGAGAGAACCAAATTTTGATGACTCTGCCTGGCCGAGCGGTCCTGCTGGTTTAGGTTTTGGTAATAGGGGTATTTTAACCACGCTTGATCGCGGACCGAGTACTGCAAGAAATGTAACGTTCTACTTTCGTAAGGCATTTAATGTGACGTCGGCTCAATTAAATTCTCTTGAGGGTGATGATCCTTTTTATCAAATTCTTCTTGGTTTGCAGAGAGATGATGGTGCTGTGATCTACATTAATGGAAAAGAGCTCTACAGAGACAACATGCCTACCGGTGAAATTACTTGGAGTACTCTTGCCACAAGTTCAGCGGGTGGAACTTCAGAGACCAAGTTTTTTGAATCCTCTCCTGAAGGGACAGGAACATTGGTGTCAGGTAGAAACGTGGTTGCTGTTGAGGTTCACCAGTCATCTCCTGGAAGTTCTGATGCTGGATTTAATATGTCGATGAGTGCTTTTAATGTTGCACCCGGTTATGGGGTTTTTCATCCACCACAATCAATTTCTTTTGAAGATGCTGGTGAGGGAGCCACTTTCTTTACTCCGAGTTCTGATATTAATAATGATCTTGGTTGGTCTAGTCGTGACCGTAACGGTATTGGGGGAGGGGTTATAGGAGGTGTTGCTGACTTTGATTGGCTAACTGGATTGCCGTTGGCTGATACTGGCATCGGCTTTGCCGAAGGAAGATCATTTGCTGTATCTAACGATCATCATGAAGTGTTTTCTCAAGTGATCGCTGGAAGAAATCCATCCCCTGATGAGAAGCTTAGATATCGTATTGATCTTCGAAATTATAAGGATGTTGTCGTTTCATTTGATGTTAGAACATACGATGGTGGGTGGCCCGAAGCCGGGCTTAAGGCTGGTAATGGTTTTGAGACCAGTGATTATATCAAATTCTCTAGTCTCACGAGTATAGATGGTGACAAATACACTAAGAAAGAGGAACTTAACCTTAAAGGTGGGGGAGGGGCCGCTGAAAAAGTCACTGAAATATTAGTGGCTGAAGATCAAGTTAAAAAAGCCTTTGTTCCTACTGAAGATATTGGTAATTCATGGGTTAATCTTGATTATGATGACTCTGCCTGGCTAGATGTTGAAAAGCTAGCTGATGATGGATTTACTACCGTGAGAGGGGGAGTGGGTTTTGCGAGATCGGGAACGAGAGTCGATCCTTTTGATCCATTCATTGCTCTTGATCTTGAGGAGCAGATGTATCGAACAACTGCCACTGTTTATTTACGTATTCCTTTCACTGTTGAGGATGTCAGTGAATTTAAATCATTGGTTCTTGGAGCAAGAACTGACGACGGATTTGTGGCATGGCTTAATGGAGAGTTGGTGCAATCTTTCAAGGCGCCGGATCCGGTTCAGTGGGATTCTGAAGCAACAGCAAGTAATAGTGATTCTATTGCTCAGACAATGAAAGATTACTCTCTAAATCAGCATCTTAATAAACTAAAAATTGGTGAAAATATTTTAGCCATTCAGGCTCTTAATAAAGGTAAGAGTGGTTCTGACTTTTTGTTCTCTTGCCAACTCGAGGGTGTTACAGACCAGCTCGCTCCTAGAAATGATCCTCCCGAAAATCTTAACGACTTGAACAGAGGTATTAATGGGTCTTATTACAGATATTCATTTCCTATTCCGGATTCTGCCAACAGTTATTCATTCGCTTATGAAGCCAAGTGCAATGAAAATACCGAATCAATATTTTTTGATAATTTTCATATTGATGGAATGCCTTTAACTGTGGATTCTTATCCTTCATGGATTAAACTGGAAACGCCTTTCGCGATTGATGAAAAAGGGCTTCCATTTGAAGATCCAGACGGAGATGGAATTAATAATTATCTAGAATATGCTTTCGGTGGTGATCCAAACACTCCTAGTCTAGTCTCCTCAACTGGAGTTCCAATTATGCCTCAGGTACGGATGGTTGAAGAGAATGGGCTCTTCTGGTTTGAGATGGATTGGCGCCAAGTCAATGGGGCAACGTCAGGGACACTATCTAGTCCTGTGGGAGGATTTATAATGAGGGACATTAAATATATCCCGCAAATTTCCTTTAACCTCAAGACATGGTCCGATGGCTCAGCCATTGATACCTTTAAGCAAATGGGTGATCCTGAAGATAATGAAGATGGTACTGTCACTATCACTGCAAGATATCAAAGACCGATACGACAAAGTGATAAGGACAAGGTCGTTGTTTTTGGACGAGTTAAGGTTGATGATTATAAAGTGATAATAAGGTAAGAATAATATTTACCATAATAATCATAACAAATGGGTTCCCCGTGAAATCTCTTGCGTATATGCAATGTAAATTTTATTGTTTTATAAATAGTAGTATTTTTTTAGATTCCCAAAGGGTTTAGATTTTAATGAAAATCTCCAAATTCATAAATTCGGAAATGAAAAACAACACCATAACAAACAAGCTCTATACTAAAGGATTCACTTTGGTTGAAACAGTACTCGCACTGGGAATCGTTGCTACCGTCATGGTTACGTTAATGGCTCTATTACCCACGGGTATGGATATTATGAAAGAAGCTGGCACTAATACTGTGGGTGCTAGGATTGCAAACCAACTTGTCAGTGAAGTGCAACTCTCCGACTATGACAAAATTCAGCAATGGAATGGTGAAGAGCGTTATTACGATGATATGGGGACGGAGATCTCCAAAAATGATGAACAATTCAAGATGAGAAGAATCTATACAGCGAGAGTTGAAGTAGATGAAGAAAGTCCTGAACTTCCAGGAAAATATAAAAATGATTATTTAAAAAGAGTTGTTGTGAAAGTGGCTGGTTTCACTGGAGGTGAACCAGATTTTAAGGACCCTCCATCCGATGGAGACCCAAACAGAAAAGTGAAAAAAGATTATCGCTCTTATTGGACTTATATTGTGGATACAAAGAAAGATTCCAGAGACTAGTACGTTATATATCCAATTCTTATTAATTGATTTTATGAAGCAGAAAAAAAGAGGGTTCTTTCGCAGAATTGTTGGTTTTACATTATTAGAACTGATGGTCTCGATGGTCGTGCTTGCGCTCTTAATGTTAGTGGTATTTAACATGCTTGAGACAACAACCAAAGCATGGAGTCAGTCCACTGAAAGAGTTCAAACCTTCAAAGAGGCTCGTGTTGCTTTTGAAGGATTGACCCGTCGAATTGGGCAGGCGATGCTTAATACTTATTTCGATTACAAGTATAGAGCTGCGGTACCAAGACCGAATGAAAGGCCAACAGGATACGAACGTAAATCAGACTTGCATTTTATTTCTGGTCGATCTCAAGATATTTTAGAGTCTGAACGATTTCCCACCCACTGTGTATTCTTTCAGGCGCCTCTTAGTTTTTCGTTGGATCCCAAAAACCAATCTTTTGGAAGTTTACTTAACAGTTGGGGGTATTACATAGAAAGAAATACTGATGAGGATCAAATTCCTGAGTTCTTATCTGGCTTTGAGACAATAACTGCCAAAGAAAGATACCGTCTCATGGAGTTTAGACCGCCTACTGAGAACTTCAAAGTCTACGCAAGTGATCTTAAAACAAGATATAATACTGAATGGTTTAAGAATGATGTTATACAAAAAGCCTATACTCCAGGCGGCAGACCTTTTTCAAGAGCCATAGCCGAAAACATCATTGCTCTAATTATTGAACCTAAAGAGTCGACAGCTACTCAAAATATTAATAATCAGCTCGCTCCTGATTATGATTACGACAGTAGGAGATTTCAGAAAGAACGAAAAGCGAAAGATCCGACCAAACACCAGCTTCCTCCATTAATTGATGTTACCATGGTCGCTATCGATGAAGGATCTGCGATCAGGAATGAACAAAGAGAAGGAGTTTTAGCAGATATCGTTCCTAGCAATCTGTTCCAAAAAGTAACAGATTATGACAAAGACTTGGATGAATTAAAACGCCTCTTAGAATCCAAAAATATAAAGTACAGGGTATTTCATGAAACGGTTGCTGTCAGAGCTTCAAAGTTTAGTGATTCTGCACTACAAAGATAAAAAGCTGACTCATGTTTAGGAAAAACCAATTCAGAATTAAAGGATTTACACTCATCGAAGTGTTGGTTGTTTTGAGTATTATTGCTGTCATTGTTGCATTCACAATACCGGCCATGGCGCCTGCGCTCAAAGGTTCCAAGCTTAGACAATCAGCGGACCAATTAGAAGCTCTTCTCGCACGTGCTCACCAAAAAGCTATCACTGAAAATAGCCCAGTCGAAGTGAGGTTCTTTAGGTTTGAAGATCCTGAAAGTCCTGGAAGCCTTCCCATGTATCGTGCAGTACAAGCGGCTCAGGTAATTACGAATCCTCAGGATCACAATGATGTAAAGTATGATGAAGAAGAAGTTCAAATGATTCCACAGCCGTTTGTGCTTGCTGAAAAATCATATAGTACAATCGTTGAATCTGAGGCTTTGAGAGAGGACGCAACTAAAATACCTAGACGTGAATTGGCTGAATTCGTGGCTTTTGAATTTAGGCCTGATGGTTCGACTAATTTGGCTACTGTCGATGAGGCTCATTGGACCCTTACGGTAATGAGAGAATCTGATCTCAATCAGGAGCTAACCCCTGCTACAGAATTTATCACCTTAGTTTTGGATCCCTTCAACGGACGAATTCGTCGACTTCAGCCATAAATTTTTAATCAGAGTCAACTTCTGACTCTATAAGCTAGATCCCTCAAAGGATTATAAAGCGCAATATTTTAAAAAAGAGGTTGGATTGAGCTCTTTATTGCAGTTTTTCATAATTTTTTTAAGAAATATCATGAAATCTTATTTTTATTGCAAAAACCATAAAAAATGACGTTGACCTGTTGAGAAGTTAGGGGCAGATTGGGGCAAAATGGGTTAAAATGGATTATAACCCCACAAAGCCTTGGCAGACCTAAAAAATAGCATTAATGACCAGCTTTTTGCTGGAACTGTTCAGCATACGTTGGATGAAAACCATCGTGTGACTGTTCCGGCTCGTTGGCGTTTTGATGGGTTGAATGAATTTTTTGCAGTGCCTGACCCTCGCCGGCCTTTTTTGATTCTTCTGACCAGTACCGAATTGCAAAAAATGGTGAGTGAGCTTGAATCAAATCAAGACATTGATCCATTAGAGCGACGTCAATTTGCTAGGCAACTTTTTTCAAGAGCCACCCCGTGTCCCCTCGATAAACAGGGTAGGCTCGTTCTTCCATATGAAATATGCGCCAGCTTGGGTTTTAGAAACGAAGTTCTGCTAGCTGGAGGTGGTACCCGCATTGAGGCATGGAATCCCAAAAATTGGTTCGACAATCAAATCAAAGAAGAAAACTCATTTGCTAATACTGCCGATAAGATTGGCTTATAACATCATTCATTTTACCCCCCCTCAAAAAATAGAAACCTCAACAAAACTGCAACATTGATAATAACAAAACTAATCAAAGAAGAAAATGAGGGAACTCTTATCGAGGCTTCTATTCAATCACAACCTTTCAACCGTAGACGGCGGAGAAAACATTCTGTATCACTTGAGTGACTGGCCCCAAGATAATTGTAGAAGCACGTCAAAACAGACAAGTTTCAGGCAAGGAAATAGTCCGGATTTTAATCCATCCGGGGATCATAATGATTTAGATTACTCCAGAAAATCTGGTTCGGAATATCATGAATCGGTACTTCTTGATGAGGTAACTCATTATTTGGCACCTGATAAAAATAAATTGTTTCTTGATGCTACATTAGGCGGAGGTGGGCATTCCGAAGAATTGCTTAGAAGGGGGGCAAGGGTTATTGGACTGGATCAAGACCCAGCTGCTTTATCTTTTGCAAAGGCGAGACTTAGTTCATACGATGATAAATTCGGTGCAATTCAGGGGAATTTTAGGGAATTTGGTGATATTTTATCGACTATTGGAATTAGTGGCTTGGATGGGTTGCTTTTAGATCTTGGTATCTCTTCTCGTCAGGTCGATGATGCAGATCGCGGCTTTTCATTCTCAAAACCTGGGCCATTAGACATGCGAATGGATCCTGATGCAGAGATTACCGCAGCGGAATTGGTAAACAATTGTGAAGAAGAGGAACTGGCTCGAGTGTTTTATGAGTATGGGGAAGAAAGAGCTTCTCGACGTATAGCTTCAGCCATAGTAAATAGAAGAAAAGAGAAACTATTTGAGTGTACGACAGATCTGGCAAGTTTAGTGGAATCAATTTTGCCTAGAAGAGGCAAAAAGCATCCAGCAACAAGAGTTTTTCAGGCGTTGCGAATCGCTGTTAATAATGAGCTGAGGGTTTTGGAAGAGGCCTTGGCAGAAGTTCCTAAATGGCTTCGCCCTGGAGGTCGTTTGGTTATCATTTCTTTCCATTCCTTGGAGGATCGAATTGTAAAGTCCTATCTTAAAAGATGCAGCCGCTCTGTAATTGATAGACCTGAGTGGCCAGAGCCAAAACAAAATCCCGATTACTGTTTTAAATTGGTAATGCAGAAAGGGATCATTCCTTCGAAAGAAGAAGTTCGCAATAACCCTAGAGCTCGTAGTGCTCGGCTTAGAGTTGCTGAAAGATTACCGGTCGGTGTTTCAAATGCTGAATAAATAAAATGAATAAAAAGCGCAAAAAATATCAACGCCGATTAAAAGTGGGTTCGCTGCTTTCTATTGTTGTTGTTGGCGCTTTGGTCGGGATCATTGCGTGTGCTTTTGTTATCATTAAAAATGCTCACGTAGAAAGAAGTGATTTGCGAAGATCGCTTATTTCTGAGATTAAACTTTTAGAGAAAAAAGTTCAAACTGTTGAACTTAGAGTGGAGACCTTGCGAGATCGTAGAGCTTTGGCAGGTGCTTTGAAAGATAGTGGAACAAAGTTAATACCCATCCAGAATAGCTTTTCAATAAGGGGTGATTCCACTGAATTCCAAGATTCGAGGGTTTTAGGTTTAAGCCCTGATCCTGGAGTGACAATTATTAATTTAGATCGGCCAGGTGGATAGTAGTGTATTACATAAGCGTAGTTTTTGGGCGACTGTATTACTTGTATTAGTCTTCAGCGGATTGTCGGCTAGAATTGTTTACATTCAGATTGTAAGTCATGAGCGTTTTTCTGAACTTGCTCTGGCGGAAAGAATGTTGAGCGAGGAATTGCCGCAGTCTAGAGGGTTGATATTTGACAGAAATAAAGAACCATTAGTTCAAAATCAGTTTGTACGGGATATTATTGCCGACAGGTATCACCTGACAGATATACATGTATGCCGCAGGGGGGTAGCGGCTTCAGAAGGACTTTCAGTAAAAGAGGTGTCTAGGAAGTATGATCCTGATGAGATAAAGGGTAGATTTATTCTTTTAGCGGAAAATCTTCTTCAGAAAACTTTGGGCATAACAGGGAGCCCTTTGAAGGAATTGACTCATGGCAATTCAAATAAAGATCGCATGGTCATTTATAGATCCCTTGATTTTGTTCAAGCTGAGAAAATTAAAGTCATGATGGAAGAGCGAAAGATTGGAGGCTTTCACTTTGAAGATTCATCACGTAGGTACTACCCAAATCCGGGGAGGTTAGTTCAGGTACTTGGTTATACTGATGTGACGAATACTGGTAAGGAGGGTATTGAGAAAAAGTTTAATGGTGAGTTAGAGGGGTTTCCTGGTTACAGGCTTTTAGAAAGAACGCGTCGATCAAGTGAGATGTTATCAAATTATAGTAAGGAAGTTGCTCCAATCAATGGTTCTAATATTCAGTTAACCATCGACATGGGGTTGCAGAACATCGTGGAAGAGCAGCTCGAATACGCAGTTAGAAAATACAGTCCTGAAAAAATCATGGCTATCTTTATGAATCCAGAAACGGGAGAAATTTTGTCAATGGCCAGCAGACCGCATTTCAATCAATTCACTAAAGAGGGGGAGAGGAAAATACATCCTATTTCAGATCGCTATGAACCTGGGTCCACATTCAAAATTGTTTCTTTAGCTGGAGTCTATGATAGAGATTTAGTGAAGCCCAATACAATGTTCTACTGTCACAATGGGTATTATCGTGAGAGTGGGTTCACATTAAAGGATCATCGTGGGTATACTGATCTTAGTGCTGAGGGAATTTTGGCAAAATCAAGTAATATAGGCGCTTATAAGTTAGCTAAATTACTTGGGCGTCACTCATTTTATAATTACATCAAAGATTTCGGTTTTAGTCAAAAGACGGGGGTTGAGCTGACTGCTGAATCGTCTGGGACGTTGACTAAACCTGATACGTCAAGGTGGAGTAAATCTTCGTTATCTCGTATAGCCATGGGTTATGAGGTTGATGTTACAGCTCTACAAATGGTGTCAGCATTGAGTGTTATCGCGAATGGCGGGGTATTGTTAAAACCTCAAATAATCAAGTCGATACAATCAGAGGATGGCGTTTTAATTCGTGATTTTAAGGCTCAAAAAGTTCGTCGAGTTATTCATGAGAGTGCTGCGAATATGGTTAAAAATGCTATGGTTACCGTAGTGGAGAAAGGCGGCACAGGGACTCGTGCCGCAGTTGAGGGATTTATGGTTGCTGGTAAAACAGGCACAGCATTGAAACCACGGAATCCAAGAAACCTTGGTTATCATTCGGGGCGTTACGTCGTTTCTTTCATGGGTTTTTTACCAGCTGATAATCCAAAATTGGCAGGAATCGTTATTGTTGATGACCCGAAGGGTGATGAAAAACTTTATGGTGGAACTGTCGCTGCTCCTATATTTCAAAAGATTTCTAAGGCAGCGATGCCGTATTTGGGGGTTGAGCCATTAATAGTTCATAGGAAAGCATCACGATCACTTAACAATGTCAGAGGAGGGGCATTTTAAAGCTTTTAGCGATCGAGAAAAGAGATGAAGCTCAGTGAGTTAACAAAGCAAATTAAGCAGGCTGAATGTACAGGTGATTCAGATCCAGATGTAAAGGGCTTATGTTATGATTCGAGGAAAGTGGGTTCTGGCGATTTGTTTTTTGCTTTAAAGGGAGAAAAATATGACGGCTTAGATTATGTTGAATCGGCAATAAATTCAGGCTCTGTTGCGGTAGTCGCGGAAACTGAAAATCCCAACTCTGATCATGCGGTGCCATGGGTAAAAGTTCCTAATGGGAGAGAGGCGATGTCTGTAATGTCAGATATATTTAATAATAGTCCGTCTGAGGAATTAACGATCATCGGTGTTACAGGCACTAATGGTAAAACGACAACGAGCTATATTATTCACCACCTTTTGGACTTGGGTCATCGAAGGTCAGGTTTAATAGGAACTATCAAATATGATCTCAAGAGTGATAATGAAATTGAAGCTGCTCGCACGACTCCAGAAGCCATAGATTTACAAAATTATTTATCACAGATGATTTCTAATGGTTGTTGTTCGGCAGTCATGGAAGTGTCTTCACACGCATTGTCGCAAAGCCGAACTTCACATGTTTATTATGATGTGGGTGTATTTACAAATTTGTCTCACGATCATTTAGATTATCACGGGAACATGGATCGCTATTTTAATGCGAAGAAAATTTTATTTGATCAACTCTCAAACAATGAAGTTAAGAATAAAGCTGTTGCTGTAATTAATTTTGATGATGACTGGGGAAGAAAACTTGTACACTACCTTTCAAACAAAAAAGTTAAGACGGTAACTTATGGTCTAGCAAATGGGGCCGATTATAGAGCTGTTGATCTAAGGCTAACAAAAACGAGTATCGAATTTGCTATTGAAGTTGGTTCTAGAAAATTCAAATCTTCAATTCCATTAGTTGGAAGATTTAACATTTATAATGCTTTGGCAGCCTTAGCTTCATGCGCGGCTGTGGGATTAAATGTAAGAGAAACCGTCAACAATCTTAAGCAGTTACCTCAAATTCCAGGCAGATTGGAAAGTGTTTCATCGGGAAGAGCATTTGAAGTTTTTGTCGACTATGCTCATACGCCTGATGCCTTGGAGAAAACTTTGTTGTCTATAAAGGAATTGGATCCAAGAAGAATTATTCTTGTTTTTGGTTGTGGGGGTGAAAGGGATTTAGAAAAAAGGGCAAAGATGGGGGATGTGGCTTCGCGTTTTTCAAACTATTCGATAATTACCTCAGATAATCCAAGGAGTGAAGATCCTATGGAGATTATAAAGGGTATTGAATCCGGATTTGGGGGAAGTCATTATGAAATTTTAGAAGATCGAAGAGAGGCCATCGCTAAGGGAGTTTCTTATTTAGCTCCAGGTGATGTGTTGCTCATTGCGGGCAAAGGGCATGAAGACTACCAAATGGTTGGGAAAGATCGATTGGAATTCGATGATCGTTTGGTGGCGAGACAAATGCTAAATGATAGGGATCATGTTCGTCACGAAATGGTAAGAGAGAGTCGAAGGTTAAGGGAAGAGCAAGAAGCTGAGAGGAAAAATAAATTTTATGATGGAGAGGAGGTTGGCCGAAACTAGATATGAAAAGTTTATCATTATCTGAGGTTAGTAAATACTCGAAAGGGAAGGTTGATGAGCATGCAAAGAAAATAATTATAGATTCTGTATCAACTGACAGTAGAAAGTTAAAAAAAGGTTCTCTTTTTGTGGCCTTGGAAGGAGATAATTTTGATGGGCATGATTATGTAAATGAGGCTTTGGCTTCTGGCGCATCTGCTGCAATGGTTAATAGAGAAACTAAGGTGGGGCTGGAATCGAATTTACCGCTCATTAAAGTTGAAGATACTTTAATGGGGCTGCAGGATTTGGCGCGTTCATATAGATCCTCTTTAGAGGTAACTGGAATTGGGGTGACTGGTAGTAATGGTAAGACTTCGACTAAAGACATTCTACAATCTGTTTTAAACCAGTCTTACTCTGTTAGTGCTACTGAGGGTAATTATAACAATCATATAGGTGTACCGCTTACGCTCCTGAATATTGAGGAGAATAATGAGTTTGGAGTTTGGGAAATGGGCATGAGCGGTTCAGGGGAGATTGCGGCTTTAGCTGATATAGCAAAACCGGATATAGGAATAATTACAAATATAGGGATAGCACATATAGAAAATTTAGGGTCCAGAGATAATATAGCCAAAGAGAAGGCAGGCTTGGTATTAAATCTTCCTGATAAGGGGTACGTGGTACTAAATGCTGATGATGATTATTGTGGTTTTATTGCAGATCAAACTTCTGCTGAGTCAATAACGGTAGGTATTGGATGTGGCGACGTTAGAGCTGATGTTATTAAATATGATGGTTTCAGCACAACATATAATCTGTCTGTTGAAGGGTGTAACACGGAGGTCTACTTGCCTTTTCCTGGAAAGCATATGGTAATTAATTCTTTGATGGCTGTCGCAGTTGGTTTGAGAGAGGGCATGAAAATGGAAGATATAAAGAAAGGTCTCAATAGTGCTAATTTAAGTTCAGGTCGTTTAGAGTTCAGGGAAATTGAAGGAGTAACATTTGTTGATGATACTTATAATGCGAATCCCGATTCCGTGATTGCTGCAATGGAATGCTTGAGCGAGATGAGGTGTGCTAGAAACAAATATGTTGTTTTAGGATTTATGGCCGAATTGGGTGATGATGCTGAAAGATATCATTTTGATATCGGGGTGAAAGCTTCTCGTTTTGGGGTAGGGAATATTCTTAGTGTCGGTGATGGGGCTGAATTTATTCAGAAGGGTGCCATTTCGGAGGGTGTGGAAAAAGCTATTCATTTTAATGATCATCAAGAATGTGCTCTTTTTCTTAAAGAGGAATTGAGCAGTGGGGATGTTGTTTTAGTTAAGGGTAGTCGGTCTTCAGCTATGGAGAGAATTTTAACAATTTTAGACAAGTCATGATTCCCTGGTTGTACGATTATCTTAAAGAAGTCACGAATAATGATGTACAACTTTTACGGTACATTACCTCAAGGGCTGGAATGGCTTGTGTTTGTTCTTTTGTAATCAGTCTTGTTTTTGGTCCGAAGCTTATTAAAAGATTAATTTCGCTAAAACTAGGCCAACCGATAAGAACTGCGGATGAAGTCAATAAGCTTGCCGAATTACATGATGGTAAGGCAGGTACTCCAACTATGGGGGGCGTTATAATTGTATTTTCAGTAATGCTAAGTGTTCTTCTCTTTACCCGCTGGAGTAATCCTTTTGTTATAGTTGTGACATTTGTTTTTTTGGGCTTGGCGGCAGTTGGTTTTATCGATGATTACCAGAAGGTAAAGAAGAAAAACTCTAAAGGAATCAGTGCAAAGACTAAATTATTACTACAGGTCATTGTTGGTTTGATTGCAGGTCTTTATTTGTATTTAAATAAAGATACATCAGAATTTATAACGAGGTTATATGTGCCATTTAACAAGAATCCTATCATTGAAGATATGGGTTTTCTGTGCATTCCATTTTTTATTCTCATTATCGTTGGATGTTCCAATGCTGTAAATTTAACTGATGGTCTAGATGGATTGGCTATTGGCTGTTCCATTTCTGTAGCTTTAGCCTATGCGGCATTATGTTATTTGGTAGGCAATCAGCAATTAGGTGAAAATTATTTACTTATTCCGCATAGTAGATTTGCAGGAGAGTTAACAATTGTATGTCTAGCATTAGTGGGTTCGGGGCTTGGATTTTTATGGTTCAATTGTCATCCTGCTAGAGTTTTCATGGGAGATACGGGATCACTTGCTCTCGGAGGTGCCTTTGCGACTCTAGCGATTTGTTCAAAACATGAAATTTTATTGATTGTTGTTGGGGGAGTTTTTGTGATGGAGGCGACTTCAGTAATTTTACAGGTTTTAAGTTTTAAAATTAGAGGAAAGAGGATCTTTAGAATGTCTCCGATTCATCATCACTTTGAGCTCAAGGGATGGCATGAGAGTCAAGTGATAACACGATTTTGGATTCTGTCGCTTCTATGCGCGTTGATAGGTTTAGCTACATTAAAGTTACGATAAGTTTTGAATTACAAAGATAAAAGATTAGCAGTTTTAGGATGCGGTAAAAGTGGTATCGCTGCATCTAGATTAGCTATCGATAAGGGAGCAGATGTTAATCTTTTTGATACAGGTTTTTCAGATGATCTTGTAAGCAAGGTCGATGCTTTAAGTGAAGAAGGTATCAAGGTTTACATTGGTGATGAGGGAATATGTCAAGATCCTGCTACTTACGAATTGGTTGTTATTAGTCCTGGGATTAGTTTGGATTGGGAAATAGTAAAACCTTTTAGAGAAGCTGGTATAACAATTATTAGTGAAATAGAGTTCGCTTATGCCTTTTGTGAATCAGAAATAGTTGGCGTCACGGGGACCAATGGCAAAACAACTACCGTTGAGTTGATAGGTAAAATTTTAGAGGGTTGTGGTAGGACTGTAGCAGTAGGAGGTAATCACGGTAGACCGTTTGCTGACATAATTAGTGAGGATAAAGAATATTCAACAATAGTTTTAGAAATTAGTTCATTTCAGCTGGAAGCAATAAATCAATTTTGCCCACATATAGCGGTTTGGACTAATTTTGCCTCAGACCATCTTGATAGATATCCTTCAATTGAAGAATACAAAAATGCTAAGATGCAGATTTTTGTTAATCAATCTAATGAGGACTGGGCGATAGTGAATGGGCATGACCGGATTGAGGGGCTAAAGGCGAAGACGGTTACCTTTTCAGCCTATGACGAGTTAAATGATTATTGGCTTAATGGAACAAAAATAAAGAATCTAGACCGCGAGTTAATTGATCAATCATTGACTAAGTTAAGAGGGCTTCACAATGCCGAAAATTTAATGGCTGCGATTGCTGTGGCTAGGATACATGGATATGAAAGTAACGAGATTCTTGATTCAATATTAGATTATATGCCGCCCTCTCATAGGTGTGAATTAGTTTTGGAGTCGAATGGTGTTCAATTCATTAATGACTCAAAAGCAACAAATCTTCATGCGGTGGCGAGTGCCTTAAATTCATTTCAAGATGAAAAAATTATTTTAATTGCGGGAGGAAAAAATAAAGGAATTTCTTACTCGGAAATAAAGAAAACAGTAAAAAGAAATGTTTCTTCGGTTGTACTCTTTGGAGAGAATAAGTTTCAAGTAGAAGAGGAATGGAAGAGTGAAACAGATTGTCATCTTTCTAATGACATTGATGAGGCTGTTGAGCTTGCTCTTAAATTAGTTGGAAACTCAGGTGTAGTGTTGTTTTCACCGGGTACGTCTTCATTCGATATGTTCAATGGATATGAGGAGCGAGGCAATGCATTTAAAAATTCAGTAATGAAATATTCACCCAAAAAATAATATGATAAATAAAAATCGGCAAACAGACAGTAAAACTGATAAACAGTCATGGATTGATGTGTTCGCAAGAACTCAAAAGTTAAAATCCTCAGGAGACGAAAGTTGGAAAAAAGATGTTCCTAATATAAAGCTTTCGAGAGCATTTATTGTTGTTCTAATACTTCATGTTGTAGCAGTTGGAGGGATACTTGCATTTGAAATGTTTAAACCAAATGAAAATATTGCATCTACTATTCCATTAGAAAACGAAGCATCAAAAGCAAATGATGATGATATTAATGAAGAAATAAAGGAGCGCCGTTTTGCTGGTGATCTAAGTGGCACTGGACAGTTTAATAAATATATTGTTCAGAAGGGGGATAGTATAAAGGCAATTGCAGAATCTTTTAAAGTGTCTAGAACGGAGATTCTTGAAGTGAATCTCATAGATGAGGGACACCCACTTGTTAGTGGAAGAATTTTAAGAATTCCCAAACCTAAAATGTCTATTAGCGGAGAAGATCCTGTTCTTGATAAGTCTTTAGACGAAAGTGGAGATTTTGTATCTATTGAAGAATTAACAGCGAGTGCTAATCAGGAGGAAAGTAATGAAACTGTGGAAGTTGATGGTCTATCAAGTCCTGTTAATGAAGATGAGGGGTTTCAATTGCTTTCAAAGTCAGACCAAAAGATTAAAAATGAGATAATACCTAGAGCAATTCCAGTATCTGCTGAGACTAATGTTATTTCTGCTAAAGTGGTCAGGGAAATTCCAGCTGAAGCATTAATTGCTAATAGTTCAGTGAAAAACGGAAACTTAGATACT
>CEWJ01005958.1_pt1 | contig 19027 bp, 17 predicted proteins | sample 350291 | NCBI WGS metagenome assembly CEWJ01 (sample SAMEA2622923, study PRJEB7988) | marine metagenome | isolation source: saline water (ENVO:00002010), including | reverse complement strand
TAGGCAACTCCTTATGGAACAGCAGGTAAATGATATCCTCGGGGGAAAAGTCAACAAGTTCCCTTATCGGATAACCACAGTAATGAACCCCTTCTCCCGGAGTAACAAAAGAGGTTTTACAAGTTCCAACGGGAATGCCTCTCAATCCGGTATTAAGGTGATTTTCTGTTACTTCACAAAGCACTTCTTCGTTCGTCAACAACCCCACCTAACAAGCGGAGTTATCACTACGGTATAAAGGCGGCCTATTTATTGGTGTGGCAATCCAGTAAGACCGGAAATTTAGGTTCACCATTCGCGAAATCCTTTGGTCGATTGCCGGTCTGCTAATACATGTATTTTGATTGTATTTCCATCAATTAAGATTGCATCTTCAGCCGTTAAACCCGGGCATTCTAGTTTTGTTTGATTCCATGCTCGCTCTGTTGCAAGATTTTCAGCCCACCAAGGGAAAGCTGCACATTGTTGGGGTCTGTGCAGGTAAATATTACACGTTTTTTGCTCACTCAAGTAGATACATATGCCATCTGATTGGCGACTCTTTAGTATATATCTACCATCTAGTGTCTGTTCACAATCTCGTGCTAGCCAATCCTCAACTGGCATCGACAGACTGGCTGAGATACGTCTAGCATCATGTCTAGACAAATACACTATACCACCTGGTTCATCGCAACATTTGCCACATCCTGTTTGGCAAGAGAATTTTACTCCATTAGTCCACCATGGGTATCTCATTCTTCCTCACCGTCTAGTATTATGCCGACTGGGTTCAATTCAGACATTGCAATAGCACCTTCGGGATGAGGTTGTAATGTTTTGTCTATCGGCGTCAAAATTGATTCCTCCTCAATCAACTCTTCGACGGATATTACAGAACCATCTAGGTTCCAATCATTTGATGGGACATAACTATCCAGTGCAGATTCCACATCGTCATCAACAAATTCAGGCAAATCAGCACGCTCAGAGTCGATGGCTACCAGTCTCTGCTCGACGTCCCTAAGTTCATCTGCAATACCGATCAAATCTTCGATTGAAGCACTTGACGTTCGCTCAGCAAGGTTTAGCAATTCTGACTCCAAGTTAACTAGTAAATTAGTTTCAGCTCTCACAACATCATCTGACTCTTGGAACTTCATATCTATGCCCATATCTAAGTCTGTGAGTATATCTGCAGCTATTGCATGATCTCGCTCAATTATTCTATTCATTTTAGCAACAAGGTGCTTGTCTCGGTCATTTACATCAATTACCGAAGGTGCCTCTGGGGTAAGATTTTGTAGTGTTGTGTTAATTTGCGATTCAACATAATTGATTGACGAGTCAGAAAATTTAGACAGGTCTAATTCGGGTGGTTGATAATCATCGGATAGTGTTGGCAAATCGGTGTTAAACTCAATCCCGCCAAATTCTTGGTCACTGTAAACAACATCTATTACGTCTGAAATCAACCTATTTGCAATATCCTCAACCCGTTCACTGCGCACATCTAAAGCTGAAACATGGGCATCGGTTTCGATATCATTTAACAAATTGTAGACATCCGTAGAATCTAGTAATGTTTCTCCACTATCTACTGCCAACTCAATCTTCTCAATGGCGTTTTTCGTAGCCCGCCACCCAAGTGTTCCAGAGGTAACAATCAATGCAAGTTGATCATCAGTCAATGCAATACTTTTGTTGATGGCTAAGTTACGAGCGTAGCGCATGAGACTACCGGCACCAACAGGAGTCAGTATTGTCTTAACCCCGCTTCTCAACAAATCCCACAACCTCGATGCTGGCCATTCAGTTGGAAGAGATTTTGCACTAACAACAACATGAACATTCATATTTATTGCTGCTTCAAGCATTGTCCCTAATTTATTGGCGATATTATCATCGTGGAGAGATGCGTCGATATCGTCGATTAGTATCATTGAGGTTTGAGTGAATACATCTGTCCACGTTTGCTGCTGGGTTAGTATGTGCGGCAACTCATCTTTACGAACAAAGAGTGGTGCTACATCACTGTGTAGTAAAATTGCTTGACCGATAGCATTCAGCAGGTGTGATTTACCGGTTCCAGAGTCTCCAACAAATACAATCGGATTGAGTTTTTGCCCCGTAAAATCGATAACTTGTTGGGCGAGTTGGGTCGCTCTTTTATTCTCAGCAACGACATAATAGTTTTTGAAAGTATTATGTGTACTAGGTGCTAATCTCTTTGGCCAATCGAACTTTATTGGAATCTGAGTTGAATGATGGTAGGGTGATTGTGGCTTATTTTGTTCATACTCCTTGTTTTCAATTTTCCTTGCACCCGTTACAACACTACTCCAAACTGGTGTACCATCAGACTCAAATCCAAAAAACCCGTCGCCTGAAATCTCTGAATTGCTTGAAATTTTATTCAATGTTCTTTCCCTTAAGTTCTTGATACGCTCTGAGACTATATTGGTTACTTCACTGGAAGGTTTCTGAACGGATAATTTGGGTTGATATTCTATCGATTGTGAGCCTAAAATACCATCAGCGATGATGTCGAATGTTGGCCGGTTCGGAACCCCAACCCTCGTTAATAGTGATTTTCTAGGTTTATGCACTAGGTTTTTGCCAATCAAGCGTGAAAGTTTGGATTTGGCGACTTGGGCATCTGCATTACTGCGCATTGCTTTCGAGGAATCTGACGGCGCAGTTTGCGTCACTACACCTTTAGCACTGTTGATTGCAGATAACAACTGGTTTCTACGTGAAACCATCAATCGCCACCTCCACTGAAATGTTCCTCCAATTCTGATTCACTTACCTTTGGTCCTTTGCCATATTCAGTGGACCATTTTTGATAATTTTTGTCAACATCTACTGTGTTCTGTGATCTGGATGCAGATTCTCTGATTCGACGTTTTGAATCCCCTCCATCTACAATATTAGTCCCTGAGTGAACCACGGTTTCTGAGGTAATTTTTGAGTGGGTCATGAACGCTTTCTGTTTGACTTTTCTTGGAAAACTAGCATTATCAAACCGCGTATTTTGCTTAAAATCTAGGTAAGTTTGACGAGATTTCTGCCGTTCCGGGCTCGTTAGCATCTTGTCCAGTGCGTTATCTATCTTCTGCGAGCGACCCTCCATGTCTCGGTCATATGCTTGGTTGCGAGCCTCTAGTTTTGTGACTTCTACTAAATCAGGCAATTCTACATTTTTACTTGCAGCAGCAATCGTCACTAAGCTATTTGCAGTGTTGAATTCTTGTCTAGTACGACGACGGGGCCGTTTAACTTTCCTAGCAACTCGCGGTGTATCACGTTTAACATGATTTTGAATGTTATTTTCTTTGCCCACCAATGACTCTGGTTTTACTTCGTCGATGTGTTCTTGATTTGACTGATTGACCACCTCAACATCTGAGATCGGAGTGAATACTTTTCCCACTAAATCATCTATAACTTTAGTTTCATCTTGGATTACAGTATCTGAACCATTGTCACTGTCAGCTATCAAATTGGTATTCTGCCAATCATCGACTAACTTGTTGAGGTTTTCTTTGGCCTCTTCTAAATCCTCTGAAATGATATTGCTGGCACCGCCGGTAATTTCTTGATTTTCTGTAATAGGTGCATTGCTTTCCGAGGTGGAGAAGTTGATTTGTTGTTGTATCCATGAGAGTTCCTCATCGGAAAGTTCCATACAGATTGGATGGTCGAGCAGTGATTCAGCGTCACCAATTAAATTCTCAATATAGCTATCGGTGATAGTATCGAACTCTCGAGAGAAGGCGTGCCGCTGTCTAGCGTCAAACACATCCAAATTACAATGCACAATCAATAAGTGGTCTGAACTACGCACCTCGTCGATGATGCTACGAAGCATTTTCATAAAAGAAGAATAATCATTGACTGATAGTATGTATTCTATGTCAGATAGCACGATTATTGCTTGCTTATTTGCCCAGAGAAATTTAGCAATCACGTCATTAATCTCGTAGGGACTTGGTGGTATAGCATTACTTTCATCGCCGTGTGAAAGCATGTATGATGATGACTCTGGAATGTCATGGCTGTTGGCTAGTGTCCTCGATTTTTCACGAGAAAGAACCATTATCGGCCTTCCGTGCGATGCCAATATACCTGCCAAATCGAAAACTCGGCTAGACCTAGTTCCTTCATTTAACAAAATGTCGCCATATTTTAGGAATGTTTCACCAAGCTCAAACTTTTGCAATTTTGCTTTAGTCAATTGGCGGATATATTCTGGCGGTTCTACAACCACCTCCGGCTCTGGTAAGCGTGCCTCCCTGCGCCAGCTTCGAGTATTGAGTTGCACATAATTCCACCAATCCGGTGAAATTTTTTCACTATCATCATCAGATAACGATAAGGAAAAGTCAGGATAGAGATTAATTACCCGTAACACATCCTCTACTGTTAATTCAACCAATGAGATCAACGCATCCAATGCAGTAGAATCTCGCTCAATCTCTAACAATGCCTCCAAACCTCCCAGTGTTATATCCGCATCATGTATGGCGATTTTTGGCTGGTTTTCATGAATTATTACTTGGCTTACTCGAGGAATAAGTCCCTTTGGACGTCGTTCTATCCTTATGTATCCAGAGATACCGAGTCTAGACATATCGCCAGCCAATTTGGCTAATGCATCATGCCCGCCGCGCCGCACTTCTATCACAACGCCTTGTGGCAATTCTACCAAATTCATCACCCCTTGACACGTAGCCTTGTAATGGTGTTCTTCAAAGGTGCGGAAGAATTTGCCGCCAAACTACCTATTTGCCGATATTTCACCAAACCCAAACCAGATTACAAAGACTTAATTTCAAAATTTGAGTCAGAATCGTCATGGCGGCACCAAAAGGGTTGATTTCTTTCGATAAGTTAGATGTCTGTCAGCCATACAAACAACAGTTGGGTATTGCAATATTCTCGTCACTATCCCTTATTATACTCGGTTTGTTTTTTACCTCATTAAAATCTCTAAATATTGCTTTCTTTATTCCATTTCTTGCTCTGTCAGCATTGATTTTGGCAGCGTTTGGATATGATATTTTAGCAGTCATTAATACCCCCATTGCAGTCAATTTAAACCATCCATTCGTTGATGAAGAACCAATTGGGGAGGCAGAAGTCCATGTCAGATTTTCCAACTCCGTCTGGCAAAAATTGGGAAAACATAGGGTTAGATTAGTCAAAGACGAGATGATTGGGGGATTTAATTTAGTTGAGGATTTTGGGGAATACAAATTAATTGGCCATTACACCATGTCATCCAACAAGAAACGAAGCACTAAACAAGTGATAATTATCAATCAAGCCTTAGGTTTACGGGATATGGTCAATGGTGACATCGACCCTATTGAATCAGCGAGAAAACGCGAAAGTATGGATTATGGATTGTTGGAGAGAGACTGGCTAGAAGAAGAGGAACTATCGATTGAGGGCCCTTTATCGAAATTTATCAACAAAGAGTAAGCATAGCGTATTTTTTACCCCCTTAATTCAATAACCCAGCCTTTGACCCTATGCATATGTCAACAATGACAAACTGGACGTCATTGGTCGATTCTCTCTCAGAGGACCAGCGTGACACATTGTTTGGTGCATCACTGTCTAAGCAATTCGCAAAATTGCCGTTGTGGTTATCTCACCCATCGAATGTTGGCGGTTTCTACGGATTGCTGATTGCACTGGCATTGATCATGCCTTACCGTTTCGCGGTAGAAGACTACTCTGGTTGGTTTGGAGACTGGGCGCTACATTGCGCACTTTTGATGGCTGCGTGTTTTTTTCTTGGCTTATGTTCAACGTTAATTACTGCTATTTCCGGAAGATTGCCGGTCACCCCTCCCAGAACATTGCTGTATCCCATGCCGTTTATCGGACTGGCTTTGCTATCGATAAATAGAACAGATATATTTGCTATCTATCCATTTATCTCATGGACTTTAATTCTCCTTCCAGGCCCACTCTATGTTCACCTTTCATGGGCACCGAGGTGGCGCTTGTTGTGTCTGATAGATGATGGACGCAACCCATTTGAAGGCATAGAAGACACCATGCCAAAAGGGAAACATTATGATGAAGTCTCTCCAATGGATGATGTAATTGAGTCGGTACTCGATGATTTTGAAAGTGCTGAAGAGTAGTCAGACGATACCGAGTTTTGGCCCCACTTTCTCGAAAATCCTCAGCACTTCATCGAGATCTTCACGAGTCAGGCCTGCGGACATTTGTGTTCTTATCCGCGCCTTGTCACGGGCGACCATTGGAAATACAATTGCACCTGCCATAACGCCCTCTTTCCCTAATTCGACAGTGAAGTCTTTTGCAACGCTCGATTCACCACACATCACTGGGATTATTGGCGTGGATGACACACCCGTATCAAAGCCCATTGACTGCAATTCATTTCTGAAGTAGTTCGTGTTTTCCCACAGCCTTTGATGATGTTCTGGTTCATCCATCAATACTTCCACTGCAGCTTTTTGGGCTGCTGCAACGCCCGGCGGTTGCGAGCCTGAGAGTAGCCACGACCTCGAATGATTCAATGCGTGAGTACGGGTCATTTCTGTTCCTGCTAGGATTCCCCCTTGAACCCCGAGAGCTTTCGAAAAAGACCCTGTCTCAAAATCAATGCTGCCTTGTAGGCCGAAATGATCGACTATGCCAGCACCTGTTTCCCCAAGTACTCCCTCTCCGTGACAATCGTCAACATAGACCATTGCACCATGTTCTTTTGCCAACTTGTCGATTTCATCTAATGGAGCAATGTCACCATCCATAGAAAAAACTCCATCAGTGATTATCAGTTTCCTTTTTGCATCCTTATTTGCTGCCAATACTGCTTCTAATTCACCCATGTCATTGTGCGCATAGACAGCGCGATTTGCTTTAGTCAATCTTACACCATCAATAATCGACCCATGATTCAACTCATCACTTATGATGACGTCTTCTTTCCCTGTGACCAGTGTTGGGATTAATCCTACATTGACAGTATACCCTGCAGAATAAATCAATGCTGCTTCAACTTTTTTGAACTCAGCGACTTTTTGTTCAGCAGCCAAGTGGATGTCCATAGTGCCGGCAATAGCACGAACGCTGCCACTTCCTGCACCGTATTTTTTTGTCGCCTCGATCATTGCTGAGGTGACCTTTGGGTGCGTAGTTAAATTGAGATAGTTGTTTGCCGAAAGCATGATTGTTGGTTTGCCGTTCATGTCGCAACGAGGTTGATTTGGGCTTTCCAATGTGGGAGGTTCCCACAACAAAGATTGATTTGACAACTCTTGATATCTCTCTTCCATCCAACTCATATCACCCGGCATAGACTTCCCCTGATTTGACCAACAGTCGATACTTCAAGGCCTTTTGTATTGATTTACAATCATGAAGGTCAAAAAGGAGAAGATACTCCCAGCCCCATGCGCATCAATGGTGAAGTCAGCAGTGGCTTGGGAAGAGCACACATTTTCATGGCGCAAAAGCACTATCAGGACCAATTTCAAGCCTTGATGGGCACGTCTGTTTGGCCGGGTACGCTGAACTTGAATGTTTCAGACACTGATTTGCTAGGATACATTGCACTGCGATTAAAATCTGGTATTGATACACTAGATGCGTCTGAAGAATTATTATCTCAAGCGAAATCTGTTGACATTGCCCACATAGAGGCACACCGCATTAGAGGTTTCCTTAGAGACGGTGTGTCATTTGGCGGTGCAACTGCTTTCAAAGCAAGATTAGACTTCAATAATGACAGCGTAGAATGCGCTGTGTTGATACCCGATTTGACTCGACATTACGATGTCGTTGAAATAATCTCGGCTAAATTTTTGAGAGAGCATTTCACGCTTTCGGATGGGGACAAGGTCGATATTAATCTAATCTGATTTGTGTGGCATGTAGGGTAACCTTCCAATTGCTGACCACTCATGGTAGAGCATCGACTGCATCTCTAGTTTGGCTCCTGCCTCCCACCTAGCCATCATCGTCCTCTCAAGGTACTCAGCCTTCGGTGGCTCTGTGAAAATATAATTACTAGTTCGTGAATCTTGATAGGATAAATCAGGCCAAATTACATCCCACAAAATTAGCCACTCAGGCGGTGCTACACCGAAATCAACCGGGCTTTCAGGTTGGCTAATTGCGGCTCTGACAGCATCTTCAGTCAATTCACCGGTTGAGAGACCGTATAGCGCCATTGCAATGCGTCGTACTTGATTCCACAAAAATGCCTCACCAACAATCTCGAAACCAACAACTCGGTTACCGACCAACCAGGGATTGCAACGGAAAATTTTCCTTATTGGATTCTTGCCCTCCTCAAGTCTAGCAAAATTTCGAGCATCGTAGGTGCCAACAAATAAATTTAGCCAATCTTGGAAAATATCACCGGGATAATTCCAACCTCGGATACCTTCCAGACGGTATCGATAGATTCTGCTTTCTGCAAGCCTCGGATTCCACTCATCATGAACCTCCTTGACATCAAGGAATACAATTCCTTCAGGTAATCGGTCATCGATTGCCCTTACCATTTTGCGTCGATTTAATGAGTCCCAAAGCGACTTAGCGATCGTCACGACCCCACCGTTTCTTCTGACATTAACCCCGGCGTCTGTTCGGCTAGATAATACTAGATTATGACCTTCATCTTGACTATTTAGCCACCTAAGTTGCCTTAAAACCCGAATCAGTTCACCTTGAACTGTTTTGACATCTGGTTGTATCTGACTACCATGGAAATGTTTGCCTATATAGCCGATAGTGAATGCGAGGCGAACCCGCTCCTCCATCAAATCACTTATTCCTCTAGTAATAGAGCAGAAGCTTCCTCAGGAGAATAACCTAGTCCTCCAACGGACCATTTGATGGCGGATTTAAGCCATGGCATAACTTGTGGGTTGGATTTTGTTGGGTCAACAACTTCAATGGCATCAACAAGGTTTCTGGCCGCCATATACAATCGATCATCGATCGGGATGTCGGCCAGTTCGAGTCTACGGGCATATCTTTCATATTCCTTGATAGCTTGGGGGATTCGACGGCATTCTAAAGCGAAATCGGCAAAATCAACAATATACTCATCATTCTCTTCATCTAGATTCATGGCTTTTTTGTAGGCCATCATAATCTTACCACCCGGAATGACGTCATCTTGTGCTTCTACGTTTAACATATTGGCAAATTCAGCATATGTGTGGTGGACTGCAGCTATGTCTTTGTTAGATTTGCACAAATCGTCCAGCATATTGACGGCTCCCTCAAGGTCACCCTCAGCAAATTTTTCGATAGCAGGTTGTAAAACTTCATCACTCATATTACTAACTCCAGTAAATTCGCCGGAGAGGTTTCAGTTATTGAATGACTCGCTCTGAATCACTCTTGATTTGCAGACGAAATAGTGTCTTTTAAGTCACTTAACAGGTTCGATTGACTGTGTTTTTTATGCATCTCATTGAGTAACATCTTACATTTTTCCCAATTCCTAATCGAGTAAAAACAGTGTTTCGGATCCGGCCTAACGGTGCGGATTGTTCTTTGATAGGTCAATATTCCAATCATCGACCTAAACAGTGAACGTTTTGTTTTCTCTGCGACATTTTCATCCGCTCCTTCGGCTGATCCGGGCATATTTACTGCCCCCGCAGCGCCCATTGATTCGTCAACTATGCCTACACCGGAGTCAGTCAAAATAGAAACTGTGGCATAACCAAACACCGTGCCGACTGGTGTGCGCTCAACAATAACCTCAGAGATTCTGTCGAATAGAATTCTACGGTGGGATCTGGTCAACAGGAAACTGTGCTCGAAAATAACTGCGTCAGAGGTAATTGCGTAGTGGAAACTGTTTTGATAGTAGAATGTCATTAAGGCGAAGACTGATGAGTAAATGATACCAAAAATCAGGTAGTTGTAATCAAAATTGAATATTCCACCAATAGGTTCGTCCATAAAGAAGGTCACTTTTTCAGCCACTTTGTCAATTTGGATTATTAATGGAGAGAACGATACCAACAATAGAAATAGCGAAACCCAACGACCAGATGTTGAGGTGTTTAGTAGTCTATTTAGCCAAGTTATCGCCAGCATAACTACAGTAAAGCTAAACAATTCTGAAAAGCCCATGATACTCAGAGCGATATCGATAAAGAGGTTTTCACTTTGTAATTCATCAACTCTTGCGAATAGGAAATGGACAACAAATACCAGTATCGCCAAACCATACATTCCAACGAATGCGAAGGTGCTCGGTTTCTTTGTTAGGTGAATTTCCTCGCCAGCAATGAGCCTAAATTTTTTTGCTAGATTTTCCGCATTTTTTGTTTCAAGTTCCTCACTTGCCGTGACTTCTGGAGACGATTCATCTTCGCTCATAATAGGTCCTCTGAGTTATCTTTAGTGTCTTATCCCAAATGAATGTTGCCCCAAGCAGTACATTTTTAGTGTAAAATACCCCACGAATGTTCGGCATTGCCACGTATCCACTCAAAGTCATTCAAGGTTCTTGTATCTCCATTTGTTGTTATTGATAAATCAACCACCTTAAGTGGATATTCGTTGTAAGTGAAGTTCGACACTATTCCACCTACCGTCGGTTGCTCAAATGCCCAGTGTGCACGATCGACCGCCTCAACATCTAGGATAATTCGTGCTTCCGTAGTCCACATTTCAACTTTAAAACCTGGCAAATTTGCACCCGGATTAGCCCCGTGTGAGCCCTCTGACGCATTGCTAGCATACTTTTCAACTCGTACGTTGTTAAATGCTGTGCTTTTACCAAGAGTTGCGTCGTGAAATAGACCCCCCTCTGAGAGGCTCATGTGGCCCAAATCTCGCATCTTCCATGGCTGATTGTCGCGAGAGGTTATTGTCAAACTTAAGTGAGGTAAGAACCAATCTATGTATGAGCCGTCACTGAGGTGCAACATACCCCAATACCATGGCACTGAAGGTGCTTGGACGCAAACTTTCTGGAAATAAGCGGTTCCATTAATTGTCTCATCGTCCATTTTTCCTGAAACCCTTGAACCATGAAGCCTAAGGATGTCGTAACCCATATCCATAGCGTAGGTAGCCGTCGCGTGTCTCGCAGTTGACATCGCTTCATTCCATGGCCGTATTGTAAATTCCATCTTTCTGGGGACGCTTGCATCAGCGGAAAACTCGTTGGTATGTAGATTAAGCCAAAATTCACTGAGATTGCTTTTCAACCCCATCGACATATCTTCATCCGTGAGCGGAACAACGGCACCACCGCCATGCCCGGAGTGGCTAGATTCTTGCGGCCAGGATGGGTGTGTATCATCAACTACAATCATTCGGCATTGCTTTTTGATGTAAGGCTCATACATCCTCTTACCATCAAACCACCACGCGCAGACCATTCCGTCAAGCGAAATACCGCCGTGCTGATCAAAACCCGGTCGGCCTTTTGGGGTCCATTCAGTGCCACTTACCATCACCTTAGGGTTATCCTTGGTTGACCACAAAACCATCAATTGTTTGCCGCTGGGATTACCATCCTCATCATCCAACATCAACAACCACCACCACCAATCCCAAGTAAGGTGATGAAGTGGTTGCCGCTCCTGAAGCTTCCACATCTTGGATAAATCACCAGAAAATTTGGTCATTTCTTCAGTCATTCAATTTCCTTCCCCTTGAAAATTGCTCCGCCGATGAACAGTAGTGCCGTAGCTTGTATCAGCAAAACTACTGTGGCGATTATCATTGAAATAAATGGGCTCAAATCACCAAGTCCAGGAGTTGCGTAAAAGTATTGTAACGGCTCCGAACCAATTAACTCCTCACGCTCAAAACCAGATGAATCATTCATCTCGACTGAAAATCCAGAACTAATCAACAAGGCCATGTCAGGCCATACAATCATACTAGCTGAGTCAACGATGATTAATGACCAGCCAATAACAGAAAATCGCAGTATAGGGGATTCCGGAATACCCATAGATAGGAGTGCCATTCCAAGTTCCCATGCCGCAAATGGGATTGCCAAAATTATTCCATAGCGCCACATGACTCCGAGAAAACAAAATAGCATACCGTAGACTAAAGTTGCTAACATTGCCGCAAATAGGATGGCTAACCAAATGCCGAATTCAGAGAATCTGAACAGCGAATCGCCGGGACCAGCAAAACCAGTTATGATTGCAGAAATTATTGTTAGGATTATCAAGTAAGGCCAGACAATCCCCAAGTAACCTATTATTCGATAGAAAAAGACTTCAGTTCTAGCAATTGGTTTAGTCAACATGTAGTGCATTGTTCCTGATGACATTTCATCTCTAATCAGGCCAGTAGCCATAAACAGGGGAATGAAAATACTAATGATAAAGACAAAGCCAAGCTTGCCAATTCCTAAGATTGATGCTCTGTGAAGCGCTTCTTTCGCATACGCCTCGTCGTCTGGGTCCTCATCAACAAAATCATCCATATCGTAAATGAGTTCGCCAGACAATGAAATTGACAATTCAATATCACAACTAATACCGTTGTCATTACTATCTTTTTGTGATTCAGGCCTATCCTCAGAGCGACAATCCCCATCATCGTCATACCCAACGCTGACACTTCTGGTCCCGCTTGGTGATTCGTCCCAATCAAAGTCATCTTCATTAATCCACTTTTCAGGGTCATCTGGAGGTATGGGTGGGTTGAATAATCCAGGGTGATCAAATTCATTGAATGGGCTGGTGCCGAGTGCTCGCTCCTGTCCATCGGGGTATGAGTCGCCATCTGAATCTATTGAATCATTATCGTTATCGATTGCTTCGAAATCCCGCTGCATAGCGTCCACATAAAACAACATCAAAAGACTAATAGTGACCAGTCCTGTTATCAAAACAACCCATGTGGATATTTTAGTTCGGTATTGACGCATGGTGAACTCAGTTATTGCCGACGCTTTACGGTCTAGTGCCCGGAAAATCGTATTGGTTTTATCAGCCATCAAATACCTCCTCCACCGGTAAGATAGCCAAGGATTGAGGCTAAGTCATCATCAGGATTATCGATTGAAACAACTCTGTGTCCACCGTCTACTATGGTTTCTGGTAGTTTGCTATGAAAGTGGCCCAAGTTTCGAGTTTGAACCGTTAATTTTTCAGGATTTTGGAATGAAATTCCGTGAACGGACTCAATATCAATTACACTTTTTGCCAAATCTTTGGGAGAGTCACAACCAATATCTATTCGATGGGGTATGCTATCCATTTTTTCTCTTATTGCATGGAGGTTGCCCAAAGCAAGCAGCCTGCCATGATGTAAAATGACTATTTGTTCGGTTATGCGTTCTATTTCAGTTAATATGTGGCTACTTACGATAACGGTACGACCCATTCGGCCTAGTTCTCTTATAACGTTCATAATTGTAGTTCGAGCGAGCGGGTCGCACCCCTGTAGCGGCTCATCAAGTATGATTAAATCAGGATCGTTGACAAGAGCATGAGCAATCTTAGTTCGTTGTCGCATACCTTTGGAAAAACGGCCGATTTGTTTGTGTGCGACATCCAACAATCCGACAAAATCCAGCACCCTGTCTGCTTCTTGTTTCGCTTGGTCTCTAGTCAATCCATTTAGTCTAGCAAATGTCGAAATGAAATCATGCGCCGTCATCCAATCATGCATCTTTTCTCCTTCAGGAACAAAACCAACCCTGGAGTATGGGGCTGGATTTTTCCATGGATTGGTGCCGAATAAGCGCACTTGGCCAGAGCTAGGCTTTAGTTTACCCATGAGTATTTTGAACAACGTTGATTTGCCAGCACCATTGAGTCCCAATATACCGGTAACACCACCGGATAAAGCGAGTGTAATGCCGCTTAAGGCATGGATTTTACCGTAGGTTTTGCTGACATTTTCCAGCAAAATAACCGGTGCTTTTTGTTCTGGTTGCCATTGGCTAGTTTGCGCCTCACCTTCTTGATGAATATCGGGCATCATTCTCTTGTCACCTCCATTGATGCAACCCTCGATGATAAAATGTAGAGAAAGAAAGCATTCATCAATACCAAGGAGGCAAATGACCATGTCCACGAATACTGATCGTATGTTGTTTGTGTTCCAATCAGCGCTTGTCCAACGTGTGCTAAACAATCATATGGCGATAATAGATACATAATATCGCGCTCGAATAAATTCGACACCAACACGGCTAGCGTTTTTGTGCCCAAGACAATAGCAACCAGACCGATGCCAGGGAAAAATTTCCCGCGTGACACACTTGACAAACCTAATCCGATACTAGTGTAAGTTATGATTAGCAAAATACCTCCCATGAAAGCGGCGAGAAACAGTGGAAAGGTGTCTATTATCCAAGCCCAACCTCGACCCATGGCAATTATCTCAACAAAATAATAAATCATTAAAGTCAGTAAGACAACAAAAGCTTGAATCATAGCCAAGGAGATATATTTCATCATGACATAGTCAAATCTACTTATCGGTCGTGAGAAATACATTGCTGAAGTGCCGTGATACCTGTCCTCTGAGATTACTCCACCCACTAACAAAGCAGCTAGGATTGGATAATATAACATGTTGCGAGGGAAGAATCCAAGCACATGACCATACAAATTGTCGCGATTGACACCCCACATAGAATGCAGTTCAGGACTGCCGATCAAGGCAGAAAGCAATGTCAGACCAACATCTCCCAGCGATGCAATAAATACTATCACAATGAATAACTTTGTTGGCCATCCCCATGGTCGGTGACCTTTCCGGAATATTCCTAGAACATGGTGACGAAGGATTGCCCAATTACGCATCCAGCGGGGGTTTAACGTTCCATTCCATGGCTTGTATACTTGCTCAAATACATACCCGACCGAGGCGGTATTGTTGGTGATTTGCGCCGTCGCTGATTCATCGCCATCCCGGGAGCCCCAAGCCGCATCCATGCGACCCTGACCAGTGACTGGCGCATTCTCAGAGAAGCTTACATCATCGCCATCCGCATCATTAATTGTTGCCTCGTTGGTAGTCATGATCCACCCCCCATGTATTCTGGGGCATCTACCTGCCGTGCGTGGACGGGGTTGCGTAACAAATCTTCACTAGTTTTTACCTCATATCCCAAATTTTCCATTATGACAATGAATAAATCTTCCAGCGATGCTTCATATTCATGCATACGCCGAATTTGTGAATCAACCTCTTTAGCGCAAATCAAAATTTTTGCAGTTGTATCTTCGTTTTCGTGAAGGACGCGCATGATTCTCCCTTCACGTCGTACGGTCAAGCCAATAGATTGCATCTTTTGTTCTAACTTTGTTGCATTTCCCCAGACGTGGATTTCAATCTCCCTATCGATGTCTTTGAGGTCTTCGATTTTTCCCTGCGCAGCAAGTTTACCTTTGTGTAAAAGCACCATGTTCTCACAGACACGCTCGACATCATCCATCAGGTGCGAAGCCATCATGACTGAGCGATTGCCATTGACGACCATGTTTTGTAATGTTGATATCATGAACTCACGGGCTGTTGCATCAAGTCCGTTTGATGGTTCGTCCGCGATTATTAATTCTGGGTCGTGGATTATACTACAAGCTAGCTTAGTTGCCTGTTTCATCCCCGTAGAGAAACTGGAGATGTTGCGATAACGCTGCTCTCCTAGCCCAACATAATGTAACACTTCGTGCGCTCTGGACATAGCAACAACTGGATTCATGCCCAACAATTCTCCTGAATATTTTACTTGATAGATGGCCTCCATATCCGGATTGAGCGCATCATATTCTGGCATGTAGCCAATTCTAGAGCGTATTGCTGCGCCCTCTGTTCTAATATCGTGGCCAAGAACGGTCCCCTCACCCGAAGTTGCCTGAATCAATCCAAGAATTGTTTTCAGAAATGTCGACTTCCCTGCACCGTTTGGACCAAGCAGGCCAGTAGCCCCCTGAACAACTTTGAGATTCAAATTTTCAAGTGCCATGTGAGGTCCATAAGACTTGGATAAATCCGTCGTCTCGATGATATACTCATTACTTGACATGGTTTCCCAACCAAACGAGGTAACAGGCAACCTTTGAATGCTACGCTAAGTTGAACGCTTATTCGCCTTGCTTAATCCCTTCTCGGGTCTTGATTGCGACGCCTTTCTTCATAGTTGCTAACTCACTTGCAGTAGATTGTGAAACCCCGTGACCTATCAGTTCACCATCCGTGTTGCAGATTAGGCAGGCCTCACCCGGCCTCAGCCACGGATCGCTTGCTACGGTAAAACCATGGAAAACATTGCGACCTTTTCGCACAAATGGCTCCGCATCGCATTCGACAATGACTACCGCCAAGCCTTCTCCCGAGTATGGTGCAATTGAGGTCTCAGCAAAGGTTTTTGGCAGCGCCTTCCTTCGTCTGTTAAATAATTCAATAGCACCCTGATTGTTCAATGATAGACCTCCATCACCAAGCCTAAAACTTGCCAAGTGTTTGCCCCCAGAGGATAGAACATTCTTGATTCTACCATGCTTGTTGACAATAAATTCTGCTGTTTGACAGATGTCCACAGCCGTCTCATGCCCTAAATTAAATAACACCGAGAACTTATCTGCGGCTTTTAGCCTGTTTAGGTTTAGTCTGCCTTGCTTGAATATCACGTCATCTGTTATGGTTATCTTACCATCAGTGAACTGCAAATCTGAACTACCATTCAACTCAGACAATCTATCAAACAACGTCGCTTCAAAATTTTCTTTTCTGAGATCCACCGGAATAATTCTTCTGCCAGAAAGAGATAGATTATCCAATTCTTCAGTAACTTTAGCCATATCTAACTGGTTACTCCAAATCCAATCTGGCCCCTCAACATGACAGAATGGATTAACATCCTCAAGGCTGTATGGCACAAGCCCAATGGGTGTGCTGATCATAATTTCCAAACCCGGCAGATAGTGTAAGAGGTTCGATACCAGAATTTCGCATCTAGTTCGCCAAGGACCAGATGAGCCGTAAAAAACAACAACCGTGTCATTAGGTGTTGTTGATGATGCTCTTGGATGCCAACGATTGTGCAATAAATTTCTGGCGGCGACAATATGTGGTCGAGACAGAGTGTCAGAACTTGCCCACTGCTCGCCGCCTCGTCGCGGGGTAATTTGGGAATCTACAATCCAATCCCAACCGATTTCCCACTCACCGGGGTTTGCAGTGTCTTGGGAAGAGGTTAATTCATCCAGTGGCATAGCATCGCGATTTATTCTTATTGCGGCTTTAGTGGCTGGATTAGTGGTCAGCCACAAATAGGCGTCCCTCAAAGCTGGATGCTGGTGGCTACGTTGTTCAACTAAACGCCAGATGTTACCATCACGGACAGCTTGACGACATCTAGCCAATTCTGCGAGGGTAATTTCAAGATTATACATGGATAACAGTTTGATTCTCTCTTCCTTGTCCATTAATCGTACAGATGCTGGGGTTTCACCACTGATGCAGGGCATGATAATCGGCCATTCTACGAGATTGTCTAGCCTTTCTGTTCCCCATGGTGTCAAAATGCGTCCATCGCGAGCAAATAATGCATATGCTGCGGAATCAAATAAATCGGCACCGAGCGCTATTGACATCGGAAATAACATAGGGTGTCCACAGCCGAACATATGTCGTGGACGATTTGCTGGTAAATGTGGTGTAGTAGCTAGCATTATTTTTGCATAATCACGATAACGCTGTTGCTCCATAACCGGAACGATACCACCTATTGGATGAACTGAAAATTCAAATTTACCCATTGCTGAAGCAGAGTGCCTCCTCAAATCAGAAAACAATCCGCCCTGTATTGGCCCATTCAGCATCGTATCGTTAGCAATATCCAGCGAAACCTGCGACCGCTCAATAGTGGATTCAACAGCCACCTTTACCTCTCCATGCTTCATGTCTGGTCTGGTAAAAACATCCAACATTGTTGCGATATCAACACCAATGTTACGTTGGAATTCAACGATTTCTTGGACACCAACCTCAATGTCGCCGTAAACATATGACTGAAATGTCCCCGAATCTGTCATTACTACTCCAGGGTAATCCAATAGGGCGTGAACTCCGTGTTCAAGTGCTGTTTGTTTGAGATTATCATGCTTCCAAATGATGTATGAATTGGTTATCAGCGCACCAATACCGTACCTATCCCACATTTCTCTAGGTTCGATAGTACGAATGTTAGGGTTAATCACCGGTAGCAGAGTGGGTGTTTGTAAAATTCCGTGCTTGGTGTGCAATTTACCAAGCCTCGCCCTACCATCGCGCGCTGTGACTTCAAACAGGCCCTCATCGCCCGCACGACATGGTTCAGGATTGGCTCTAGACTCTCCCGACCACACAGGCATGAGCACTGCTGTAACATCGGCAATTTGAACCATCCGTTGAATGTATTCAAATTACATTAAACAAACTCAACATTCCCGTATTCCAGAATGAATTCCCTGCCAAGCTCGTCGAAGGTGTCAAGCAACTTGCTTGAAAAACGAACATTACTTATTTCAGAATCTGCTTCGAGGTCAGCCTTGATTCCATCTAGCGTGCCAGGGGCGGCACCACATGACAGGCAAGCACCTGTTAAATCCAAAACAAAGTCAAGCGAATGACCAAAATCCGAATTTAGTTTAGCAAAGGATTCTACTTCAATGCCGCCGCCATGCCCGTCCAATGCAGCCCTAACACTGCCCAACCTTGCAAAAATTGCTGGGACTAAATCAGCAGTGTTTAACATATCGAATAATGATGTTGCTCTAAGTTTTTCTTCATAAACCGGATCTACGCTCTCCGCAATCCGCTTTTGGGCTTCGTCCTCAATCGATTTTTGAGCCTCGGCGGCGTATTTTGCGATGAGGTCATCATCAGTCATACATTAACCAAATTGGCTAGGGTTTTTGACTTTTTGTAAATATTTAGGTTGGCCTAAAACCGTGACACTGCGTGACATTACAATTACACCCATTGATAAAGGAGAATACCCTCGTCGGTGTTGGTGAGAGAATGACCGAAGCTATACTTGAGATAAAAAATCTCC
>CEWJ01062510.1_pt1 | contig 19169 bp, 19 predicted proteins | sample 350291 | NCBI WGS metagenome assembly CEWJ01 (sample SAMEA2622923, study PRJEB7988) | marine metagenome | isolation source: saline water (ENVO:00002010), including | reverse complement strand
TTTTTTCTTTACTCACTCAACTGTAAGAATTTCTGGCCCGCCCTCAGTAACATACACAGTGTGCTCAAACTGACAAATATTGCCGCCATCAGCGCATGCCAGAATGTGGTAGGTTTCTAAAAACCGTATGCTGATTAACTTCTTCACCAACGCATTCCACTTACTCTGGCGGCTCGCTTCATCAGCCTCAGGAAACGGTTTCTCAAGCATTGGAAAAGCCCACCTCTCCGCAAATGGCAGGGTCGAATAACGCTCTTCTAGATTTCTTGCTAGTTGTGCACCAAGTGGTTTCAACTGACCTTTTGCTCTAGCTTTGCGTGAGGTAGTATTGCCAGTTAATCGGTAGATATTAGAGGAATTTGGCTTACCTAGATTCTTTATCATTCCACTCTTACCAGTGGTATTGAATGGTTCAATAGCGTAGACCCCCCCTTCCTCAACGACTCCTTTGAATCCCGGGTTATCTGGGCCACATGCATAAGATGGTACTGAAACCCCTGCGTGTAATTCCCACGGCTTTAGTTGATGGCCACACAGATTTCTAATCGGTTGGAAGCCGGCATCGATTGATGGTTGAGCAGCAGCTGCTCCTACCTTGTACCAGGGAGTCCCAGGGTGTAGCATTTCTATTGCGGCATCTCTAGCCTCTCTAGCGGCTTTTATCTGCTCAGTGTGATTATTGGTGTTACCAACTTCGATTGTCAGTGCATTATCTCCGATGTGGCCCTTAATGTGAACGCCATAATCAATTTTTACGCAGTCGCCTTTTTGTAAGGTCATGTCACCATCCCATTCATCAACCGGTGAGATGTTGTGATCGGTGGTAAAATGCGCAGCAAGGTCGTTTACCGCAATCGTGCCAGGAAATGCCGGTTTGCCTCCATGGCGATGGATGAATCTCTCAGCCGCGACAATAGTTTCATGAAGTGTTGCGCCAGGAACAATTTTCTCTTTCATCGCCTCCAAAGTTCGTCTAGCAACGTGGCCAGCATCTTTCCAATACTTCAGTGATAATTCCTCATCCATGTTTCCACGTCGGTTCGAGGTATTACGCCCTCTCTCATAATGCTTACCGTGTACTCTGTAACAACAACCGCAGATTTTTCAATCGACAGGATGGTGCTAGGTGAACCACCAGGGCAAATACCAGCAACAATACTTGCGCTATCTAGACCAAGCTCTTCTCCGGCTAAAACTGTGTTATAATGCGGCTCAACCCCACTATGGTTGGCACTTGTAGCGGTAATTGGCCCAATTTTGTTTACTAATTCTAAAGCTCGTTCATCGGATAAGACTCTAACAGCAACCCGATCACCACCCAGTCGCAGGTCTAGGGTTTCATTAGCGTCCAGTATAAGTGTCAAGCTTCCTCTAGGGAAGGCTTCAAGAATATCTTCAGCAATTTTCGGGGTTTTGGCGAAAAGTTTTGCTTGCTCGAGACTGGCGACGCCTAAACTAACAGGCTGGTCTACAGGCCGTTTCTTTAATTTGTATAAATTATCCAAAGCTTGTTTGTTTGGTAAGCATCCAAGGCCGGGGAGGGTAGATGTTGGATATACTACTACTCCATTGGATTGCAGGTTTTGCAGAATTGCATTAGTGATTGCAGTCATGCTCACTCCTCAAGAGTTAACCGCCCATTGTTCAACATGGAGCTTAGCTACTTCACTAGCCAGTACCTTATCTTCGGTCTTTACTAATAATTTACCACTGGGATACAGCGTTAGATCACACGGGCCGGTAAAAGTCCAACAAAGTCTATTTTGAATGCCGACCGTGTAACCGGCTGCAATAATCGTATTGCCCACTCGCTCTAAATCAATAGAATCAATACCGTCTGGAACAATTTGCCAAGCGGCTCTATTACCGCATAATTCCATAACAAAACCGTCCGTCATACAATCACCTTACATTGGTGGCCTAGTTGGTTTTTTAGATTTAGGCGGTCCAGAAGGAGGTCCACTTGGTGGTCCTGTTGGTGGCTTACTAGGTGGTCCAGTCGGCGGGCCAGATGGTGGCTGGCTTGGTGGCCCTGATGGTGGTTTACTAGGTGGTCCGCTTGGCGGGCTAGATGGCGGCTGGCTTGGTGGCCCTGATGGTGGCTTAGTAGGTGGTCCGCTTGGCGGCCCTGATGGTGGTTTACTAGGTGGCCCGCTTGGTGGACTAGATGGTGGCTGGCTTGGTGGCCCGCTTGGTGGGCTAGAAGGTGGTTGACTTGGTGGCCTTGTAGGCGGAAGACTTGGTGGAGTACTAGCAATAATCGGTTCTTCTGCCACTTCATCTTGCAGTTGATCGGGTGTTAGCGGAGGAGTGTCGGAGATAATCGGCACTTCGCTTATCTCGTCTGAAGATGTACCCACTTGCTTGGAGAAAGCAAGTAAATCAGCCGCTGGTTCAGGATTTTCAGCTGTTGGAGTAGGCTTCGTAGAGACGGGCGCTGGAGTATTAAGCAATGGGTCATTGCCTTTTTCCCAAGGTGGTATGCGCGGAGCATCTTCAGTACTCTTAGAGTCTGGCTTGATACGTCCGGCGGTTATTGTGGTGGAACCGCCAGCGGAGTTTTCTCCGTAGTATGAGGTCATTTTGATACTTGAGGCGTCGATTAATCCACGCTCTTCAACGTTACCAAAGTCACCAAGGTCGCCAGAGAAAGCATCAGTAAACATTCCAGTACCAATCGCATTGTTATAGACTCTACTTTTACCGGCTTGAAAGGTAAATTCAGAGTCGTAGGGCCCCAAATCGGCATTTACTGTTGGAGACCTTAGCATGAATGTCCAGTTGCCTTTTTGCAACGGGAATTCAAAAGTAAATTTCCTAGTAAGGCCGGGACCGAGTGAGCTAATGCCTTCTACAGATTCGACTTTTTTATTATCGCTAGTTTGAATAAAAATTTCTAATCCACCAATTGGCATAGCTGCTTCATTGGACACCTCTATTGCAACTTGAATTACATCTTCATCATCATCATCGATTTCCATCGATGTAGACACAAGACGGCACTCGATTGGTGGGTCTCGTGTCAAATGTTCATCGCTCATCAATACCCTTCCAAACATTTGCTACAGTCGGTAATACTTGAAATAGATGTCTAATCGTTTTTATCTCAACTTGGTCCTAGTCTCGACCGGCAAAGACCAATCAACTGCTGCAACGGTGTGGTTCTTTTTATCGATTGAAGTGCGATATTCAGCCTGCTTTGAGCGGGCATCGAAAGCGTCTCTCAATCCGAACCATAACGGGCCAATAACGGGCGCGAGATAAATCAATTTACCGACAGCCCTAGGACCCCAGTGATGAGATTCAAGCACGGTTCCGTTGTCATGTACAATAGCAATTCTAAATGCTCTTTGTCCTAAAGAACGGCCGAATGATCTACCGGTATATTTCCAATATAACCAGTGCGAGGTTAGCAAAATTACCCAATTCATCGAGAAGAAAAAAATGTGATCCGCGCCATATGTCAAGAGTTTAAAATTAAGCAGGTGAGTCGTGAGATCTCCGTTAGTCAAGAATGACAAAACGATTGAAATCAACATAACATCCAACATAAATGCAGCAACCCGTTTCCAAACCGGTGCTATCAGCATACCCTCGGGGGCACTAGCCAATACCGCTTGTGCTAATGTGCCACCACCACCTCCTTGATAGAGGCTAACCGGACTTTCCGCCATGCAGTATGCTCTATGGCTTAGTTTGTCAATCTACGCATTAGTCCTGAGATAGATGCCAGGCGAATAAATTTCTTTCACCAACCCAATCCAACCAAGAGTTCCAAGTGCCATCATGGCGTAGTGTATTTGGGTTTCCGATAATAATCAGTCCGCGTTTGGCTCTTGTAAGTGCGACGTTTAATCTTCTTCTGTCGCTGAGAAATCCAACCTCTCCAGCGTCGTTAGCCCGGACAGTTGAGAAGACAATCACCTCTTTCTCCCTTCCTTGGTAGCCGTCAACGCTTTTGATTTCAAGTCCATGAAATGGCTCTCCTCTATCACGCCCACCAGCTTGTTGAAATAAATCTGATAATATTCTGACCTGGCCATTGTATGGTGTAATGACTCCGATATCTTGAGTGGTTAAATCACCAATTTCAAGCAACCCCTTAACGACGCTGAGGACCTTCGCAGCTTCTGCATAATTCGATCGGCTACTACCCTCCTCATCTTGCAATTCAGCACCATCTACTGGGATGAATGCTAGGGGGTTGTCCCAGTCAGGCCATAGTAGTCCGCTGGGTGTTGGTCGATCGGCTGCATCGCAACCATCGTCAAGTTTATTGTCATAAAATCGAGCACTAGGGAATTCTCGTATTACTGGGTGCATCCGATATTGGGTAGTCAACATGTGAGCAGGTATGCCACATTTGTTTAATCGCTCAAACAACGATTGATTGAGCCCACCTCGTTCAGCTCTTTCACTGATTACAGTTGGCGGTAATTGTTTGTGATCGCCAACCAAAATCAATTGCCTACAACCGCGAACTATTGGAACCAATGCGCTCGGTTCACTCGCTTGAGTAGCCTCGTCAATCAGCACAATGGGAAATTTTCTGTCACCAAGGACATGGTGACCAGCACCTATTGTTGTAGCACAAATGACCTCAGCACTGTCTAGTAGCGAGGCAGTAACATTGTTTTCTAGAGTTCTTATGTCTTTGAAATTATTTTTTATATCTCGATGGGCGAGTCCCTTCTCTTTACCTTTCAGAGAGTTGAGTTCTCTTCTCAAATCTTCATTTTGTTGTTTAATATATTCGATTTCATCTTGCAAAGGATGTTGTTCAATTAATGCATCCAAAGTACTATTTCTAAGCGATTCTCTAACCTTGACAGGTTTGCCGATCCTGACCGCCTTAACTCCGATATTGACCAGGCCTTCCAATAAATTGTCCACAGCAACATTGGATTCAGCGCAAGCCAGTATAGGGCCTTTACCCATTTGAGACAACTGTTTCAGTAAGTGGACTGCAGTAAATGTCTTTCCAGTACCAGGAGGGCCTTGAATAAGGCTTAGCCTAGAGTTTATTGATTGGTTTACTGCAGCTTTTTGCGAGTCATTTAACAGATTTTTTATTTCTGGGATTTTGATTTTCGTCTTGCTTTTAATTTCAGGCGGTCTTGCTGCTGATGTCGCCGGGTCATGCAGAGATGCGAGAATAAGATCTCGCAGCGGAGTTCCGCCTGTTGATTCTGTGGAGTGAAACGCAATCAACGCTTCATGCATTCGGTCATGAGCGATACGGTTTGCACCCTTGTCGATTCTCCACCTGCCTTTTTTGAGGTCCTTAGGTTTGTCATTTACGACTACTCTAACTCTAGTTGGCCCTCTATCCAGAACTATGCCTTCGTAAACTTTCTCTCCCCAAGGTTTAGTTCTTGATATTAAGACAATATCGCCGTGGCTAAATCGGTGGGCTGGCAAGCGGTTTCGGTCAGATTGTTCGAAGACAATTATTGGATCACCATAGAATCTTCCTTGTCCTCGACATGTCAAGTCAAACAGAGTCAATCCAGCACTAACCAATTGCTGCTTGTGCCATTTTTTCCACCGCTCTTCAACCATCGCGGTTTCATCATCGAGTTCAATCTTGATCAATCCAGTAAATCTTGTGAAGTGCTCCTGCCCCTTTTTCCATGCAATTGGCATTTCATCCGCTAAATCTAATTTTTTCTGGCCAGATTTTGGTGCTGAATTGTCCATCCTCCTTACAGAACCCTTCTTTGCCATGGTAATACCAATATTTTCCACCAAATGATAGTATTGATTGAAATGACTGGGAACTTAACCGCGAAACCCTATCACTTAAACACTCAATCAGTCGCCAACAAACCGGTGCGTGATATGTTTGGGTGGCGGAAGAAGGACTCTTCGAACCTGCAGAACGTCTGTCCATATTGCGGCACACCGAATGAAATCGGTAGTAAAGAGTGTAAGTTATGCTATTATGATTTGACAGTTTCAGCAAGAGACCAGCCGATGGCAACCCCTTCAAGTACGGAGTCTGATATAATGACTACTTTGTTGGATGATGATGCTATGCTTGATGTCGAAGAGGAACATGCAGTTGAAGCAGTTTTATCACTTGATGAAGTAACTATTGATATCGACCAATTCGAAGCAAATAATCCAGACGACGAGGGACAATTTGAGTTTATTGCTAGCACCGGTCCAACCCTATCAGAAGTTCAAGATTACTCAAAACCAGATGAAGTTGAACTATCTCCTAATGATGCCCCTAAGCAAGAATCTGAATTTACTGTCCCGCAGGCTAATCCTCTCGATGAGGTCGCAGAACCAGTCCATACTGGGCAGGGGTCGTTATTCCTGGATTTAGCAAATTCAGATGGAGACTTTAGCGATGCAGTAGGGCCCAATGAAGCGCGCAGTATGGAGCCCCAAATGCTTACAGAAGATGTCGCCGATACCGATATTTCTCTTGCTTCAGCAATCTCTAAAGAAACCATAAATGAAACTCCAGACCTACCAACAATACCGGATGAATCAGCTGGTTTAGCATTTGAATCAACCCCAGAAATTCCAGATATTCCCGACGACACAACTGTAGAAACAATTGAGGATACTCCGATGGTTCCTGATATTCCTGAAGAGACTCCAAAAGAAACACTGGAGAATACACCCGAAGTCCCGGATTTACCACCTGAAAATGAAGACTCAGTTGTTATGGATGATACCAAGTCAAATGTAATTTCTCCAGCACCGACACCGCAATTTAACGGTAGAATATGGCCGTGGCCTGCCAAGGAAGCGTGGGACGAGAGACAGGTTTATCGCGCCGTAGTCGCCATGCTTGAACTGATAAAAACCGGTAAACTCGCCCAGACAGCACAACAATTAGATAATCTCGGCCCCCATCTAGATGGTAATCTGGATATGTTAGCTCATATTGGCACCATTATGCGCTACCTTGGCCGGGAGGAACACCTGCAATGGATGTTGAAGATGGCTCAAACAACATACCCAAACGATTCCAACGTAACTAGAGCACTTACTCACTTATCATGAGGCTTGACCATGACTAAAACACCACAACTCTCAGTTGACGACGACTTCTCGCTAAATCCACTAAGTAAAGTCGCTCTAACGCCCATTCTAAATGCGTTCAATGAGGATCCGGAATCAGCATATTCCGCATTACCTTGGTTAGACAAAAACAAGGAAATTCGACAGCAGATTAGAGATATGTTATTCGATGTAGAATCTCAAGTTAATTCAGACGAAATTCACTTCTGGTCAATCACCCATGTTGAGAGCAATGAATTTGTTGGCTTGATCGGCCTAGGTGACGAATTACAACTACTCCATTCAAATTATAATTTAGGATATTGGGTCAGGTCAAAATTTCGCCGCCAAGGAATCACAATCAGGTCGGTAAATGCAATACTTCAATGGTTGAATTCGCGCAATGAATTCTTCCGAATTGAAATTACTGTACATCCACATAACATTGCAGGGCTTGCTACCGCTGCCTCGGTATGCAATGATTGGGATGGTGAACTGGTCGAGGAATTTATCGGTATTGAAATAAGCAACAGAACGGTGCCACACAGAATTCACATAATCGATATCAATCGAGGTGGCAATAATTGAACTTGACCTGGCTAACGGTTGATTGTGACGACATCAGACATATACCAAAGCATTACGGCCACCCAACACGGACCACATCACCAATTGTATCAACTGCTCTATCGCCCGCCTTTAGTTCAGGGATGAAGGGTTTTGAAAATTGGTTAAACAGCCATGATAAGCCCGTGACGTTGTTTGTTATTGCTGATTCTTTGGCAAATGAAGAATTCAGTACTTGGCTTACCCGTATAATCACCGATTTTAGTGATCGGTTAACCATTGGATGCCATGGTTTGGATCATAAATCTTGGTCAGCATGGCCAGAGAATCCTGAACTGTTCAAACAATCGATGACTGAGGCAATCAGTATTATATCGACATTTGCTAAAGCAAATTTTCGTCCTTGGTTTAGAGCGCCAGCTGGCTATATGGCCCCTTGGATGGTTGCACCCCTGTTCGAATGTGGAATTATAGTAGACTCCTCAGTTAATGATTCAATTTTGACCCAAACTAAATCCGGTAAGGGTAATACTTGGCAGCAGGTTCGTGATGCCTGTAGTCTTACGGGAATGATTGAACGTGAATGGTTAACACGCTGGAAATTGCCGATTAATGGTCCCGCTTTGTCAAAATTCCCGCTTTCCATAATTGCGCGAGGTGCATGGAAAAAAATTCCACCAATAATTTCATCCGAAAGATTGACTCAAGGTATTGAGGACGAAAATCAGACAATTACCACGGTTTACTGGCACATCTTAGACCACTCTAGAAACCGTGGGAAGTGGCATCCGCCGATTCCAGAGTCCATACTGAATCACTAAAAACCGTCAATAAAACCATCCGCCATGTTCAGTCACTTCAATTGGGGTAAACCACAAACATGGCATCAAACATTATCTTCAGAACAATCTACTCTTTTAGAGAGAGCAATTTCGATTTCATTTTTTGCTGGCTTGACTGCCATCTGCGCACAAATCGCATTCTCTGTACCTTGGACACCGGTTCCATACACTTTCCAAACCTTTGCAGTACTTGCAACAGGAGTATATTTGCGGAGAAATGACGCATTTTTGTCTGGCAGCCTGTATCTGCTAGTTGGCGCTCTGGGCGCGCCGGTCTTCGCCGAGGGAGGAAGCCAATTATTCGATAGTGGCAAACTAATTGCTAGTGGCGGATATCTGATGGCTTTTCCTTTCGCATCTGCATTGGTAGCAGAAGGCCTTGATCGGTCGAGAAACGCTGGAGTTGCCGATATCAAGGCACAACTTACCTGCTGGACATTAGCCATGGTTCCAGTTTATGTTGTAGGCACATACTGGCTAGCAGAATCACAATCTGTAGACTTGGCTCAAGCATTTGAGTGGGGCGTTGAACCATTCTTAGTATGGGATTTTGCTAAGATCGCTGTTATGGCGATAATTACTGCTAAATTATGGTCTTATTCGCCACCGACTGATTAGGATACTGGACAAATTATAGACGAAAATTGGATGGGTAATTTTGAGTGGCGAATTCATTTCTTCAATAATCGGAAACCTAGTTGGTTTCTTAGCATGTTTTAGTTATCTTACATATTGCATAGTAAAGAAAAGAGTATTTATTCGTGGTAAGGGTTGGAAAACCAAAGAAGAAGCACCAGTCGGCTATAAGTTAACAATAGGGTTGATGTTATTCATTAGTATAGGCTCTCTAATAGCCCTGGCATACCGGACATACATATTTTACGAACTTTAGATTAAGTTTATTTGACACTCAAGTTGGCGGATGGGTTGAGGGAAATGGAGCCGAAACAGGACGCTGACAACATCTGGCAAAAATCTGAAACACCGGGAGTTATGCCGCAAGCCGAGTATACAATCGCCGGAGAGGTCCAGGCTGCTCAGGAAATTCCCCTCGGCGCAACCCACTATGCGATGTTTCCCCAGACTAATGCCGTTACCGCATTGGTTTTGGCAATACTCTCATTCGCTGGATGTGGAATTATAACGTCGATTCCCGCGCTATTTTTTGCACTTTCAGCCAAGAAGATAACCGATCAAAACCCTATGCACCCCGATCGTGGGGTGGCGACAGCAGCGTATATCACTGCAATAATCAACATAGTAATTTCTACGCTGATAATCCTCTTCTACCTTGGTATTTTTGCCATCTACATGCTTTCTTAATCATTTCTTCTTGATAAGAATGCTGCAGCTCCGGCTAGTGCAACAATTGTCGCGATGGCAGCAAAGCCTGGGGTCGATTCGGATTCTTTGTCATCGTTGCTGACTTTAGAGGCATCAACACCAGTGCCAACGATGATTTCACCTTTCATACCCATTGTTACGTGTGGCTCGCAAGCGTAGTAGAATGTTGTGTCTTCGGTGAAGGTGTAAGAAAAGTCTACGGTTCCTGCAGCAGGTCCAGAATATACTCCGCCGGCCAATCTTTCATTGTCACTTATATCAGCGAGTTCTGCGACGTTGTGTGGCATGGCAGAGTCGGTCCATTTCCAGCAGACGGTTTCGCCGACATTGATTGTGACCGAAACCATATCATAGGCGTAGCCAGATTCGCTGATGCCGATTGTAACATCGCAATTGTCCACTGGCTCTTCGACTACTGGCTCGTCAGCCGGCGGCAATAGAACCTTGTCAATAACGTGAATTATTCCGTTGCTTGCTTCTACATCAGGTGCTGTTACGGTTGCATCACCAATCATGACAGTGTCATTGTCGACGCTGAATGTGAGTAAATCTCCGTTGGCAGCTTCTGCAGTCATGCCGTCAGTTACATTGGCGGCGTCTACTGCTGCACCAGAGATTACGTGATATAGCAATATGTCTTTGAGAGTCTCATTCTCTGCATCGGTGTCGTAATCTTCCAAGTTGACACCCGCATCAGCAAATGCTTGGTCTGTTGGGGCAAACACAGTGAACGGGCCCTCAGAGTTTAGGGTGTCGACTAGGTTGACATGGTTTAGCGCCGCAACCAACGTGTCGTGGCTCTCAGTGCCACTGGCTACATCTACTATGGTCTGGTCATTATCGTCCTGTGCTTGTACTACAGCGAGGGTTTGGGCAAGGAACAATGCGGCTATTGCGATGGTAAACAATCTGTTCATGTTGCAAATGCAAGAAAGCGCACTTATAAACCACTGTAAATCTCACAACCGATCCTCTTGAGTAATGTGAAATCTCAGTCGATCAGCCATGCCGTAAAGCGACTCTACTACCCTAGTTTCCGGCTTGAGGTTTTTTTGCAGTATTGTTCTAGTTTCTTGGTCAACCATCATGTCAAAACCTTGCAAAAGGTTAGCAAGTTTTCTCTGCAGCCTACCACCAGTTCTGTCCCAATCCATCAATAGACAAACCGACGGGCCTCCAGCCAATTTATTTCTAGTGCCGTATGTCTCATAGAGATGTGCAACGACTCTTTCAATCGGCCACCCACGATTTAGTACCTCTAAGGGACCGGTGAACCCAAGTGCTACCAATGCCCTCTTGTCTCTGGGTCCTTCGACTATAATCGGCCAATTATACAAACGATTTTTCCTTCTTGCCTCGCCTATTGCTTGTCCGGCGTTGCTAAATCGCAACTCATAATTTCCCAGACCACTGTTGTCATTGCGATGCTGACTTGCCATTTTACCACTTCAAACTTTCAGATAACGCCCTTTTAATCAATTGTATGTCCTTGTTCATGATTTTTATCGTCTTTTTTCTTGATCTCAGGCCGTTTACTATCTCGATGTCTTGTTTCGCAAGCTCAAGGATTTCTGCTATGATGTGAATTAAAGCATTATTGGCTTTTCCGGCCTCTGCCCTAGCGCTGACGGTTATGGCCAAACTGTTTGTCCATTTGTCATAATTGATTACTCCCGACACCTTCGCCCCGGGTTTCACAGTTACCATCAGCAAAACCTCCCCTTTCAAGGTCATCTGTAAACACCCGCTAAACTCCAAATTATCCCGCTGATTTGGTTTAGAATTTGGCGGCTGATAAACTGTCTCAAATTGGTTGTCCGGAGAAATATTAAGAAGAAAACTAAGGTTCATATACTACGCGTGTAAACGCAACACTGCAAAGCACCTTTGGGTGTTGTACAACATCGTGCCAATGGCATTTTTCGACAAATGCTTAAGGGGTACTATATGGGCGGATAAACAGGTCAAGTCCATGGTGGCAGACGATACCGTTTTCTCAGTACTTTACGACAAGTTTCTTTTTTGGGGTATTCTTGTTGGTATTCTCACCTTCGCGTGGATGTTCTATGCAATGCTTAGATACCGGGCCAGCATCGTACCGGATACTACCGAAGTCGACCATATTGTCGTTGGTTCATTTCCTGTTGACCGGCACAATACTAAGCTGGAGGTAATGTTCTATGTTCTTCCAACGATTATTGTGGTGTGGCTAGTTGTTCTTGCATTGTCATCCAACACTGCGGTTTGGGTTATTCCAGATGAGGATGATGCATTCGACATTGAAGTGATTGGCCAGCAATGGTTTTGGGAATTCGAGTACAGAGATCAACTAACATGGCAAGACGACCCTAGAAGCTCGGGAATCGATATTACTTGGGGCGACAATGATTCGTCCACCGATGATTTCCTTACCGTTCAACATACTAGCAGCGCCAATGCAACCAACATGACAGTGACAATCAATGGTGATTCCAATACCTACGGATTGGACACAATCGCTGGTTCTACAACACTCCAAACGACATTCAATAAATTCGTACCTGCATCCGTTGTTGTAGAAGATGCAGACGGCAATGAACTTCATCAGTGGGGCCATATACCAATTAACCACAAACTATCCACTGCAGCAGGAGATCATTTGATTGTCCCTTGTGATGATGAGGTTGTATTGAATCTGTTTTCATATACCTCAGATTATAGCCAATTAAACAGTACCTACTGGGGTGTTCAACACTCATTTTGGTTGCCAGAATGGGGTGTTAAGGAAGACCTAGTACCGGGACTAGAAGGTGGTACTTTTATGTGGTTTTTACCAGATGACGCAGGAACATTTAGCATTCGTTGTGCTGAATATTGCGGATTGGATCATTCGAAGATGATTGGCTACGTAGATGTGGTATCATGGTATGATGAAAAAACCAGAGAATACCAAAACTGTGATTCCGATTCAGGGGTCGCGAAACAAGGAGGGGAATATTAATGCGCACTAGGACAATAGTCCTACTGTCAATAGTACTAATCTCGCTGGTAACGGTGCCCCAACTTGATGCGGCACCTGGTGGAATTGGTACTGCAGGAGATAACGGCTGTTCATGTCACGGAGGCGAATCTCCGGATACTGTAGTATCCGTTACTGGTCTGCCCGAAAAGTACAATTCTAGTGAAACGTACAAATTTACTGTTACCGTCAAGAATGATGTTATGGCTCTCCACAACGATGGTAGCACCGAGGGTGCTGACCCATGGAACGGTCGTGCAGGTGGTTTCAGAATCCTTGCATCCAAGGGGACGGTTACGGCTGTTAACCCTGCTCAGGCACAGGAGATGGCTGGCGGTCTTACACACACAGATGAAGGAAATAAAGTCAGAACTTGGGACTTTGAATGGACCGCGCCAGCAGACGATACTAAGTTCGCTGAATTTACCATCTATGGCAACGCAGTCAACGGAGGCAATGGTTTCAATGGTGATATGTGGAATAGTTATGAAACTACTATTGCAGGATTTTCTGCCGGCGAGCTGGCCCCAAGTGTCAGAGCCCTGGTTCTATTGCTAACTGCGGTCGGACTTGCTATCGGTTTGATTCTCCTCGGGATTATGTGGGTTTACTACTCGCGGTCGCCCGAAACATTCAGCATTTACAACTTCTGGAGTTATCTAAAGCCATGGCTTACCACCACCGACCACAAAGAAGTCGGTATCATGTATTTCTTGTATGGTTTCTTCTTCTTCCTCGTCGGTGGATTCTTGGCACTGCTGTTCAGAATACAATTAGCAGTACCAGAGAACACTTTCCTAACCGAAACAGAATACAACTCATTCTTTACTCTTCACGGAACTACCATGATTTTCCTTGCTGCAATGCCAATGATTGCCGGCTTCATGAACTATGTTTTGCCGCTACAAATTGGCGCTAAAGATTTAGCATTCCCAAGAATCAATGCTATGGGATTGTGGCTGTTAGTATTCTCTAGTCCACTTATTTACACCGGAATATGGTCCGGCGAGGCGGCTGATATCACATGGGTAATGTATCCGCCGTATTCATCACTAACCGAAGCGAATCTTGGTGAGGGACTTTCCCAATATGGTTCCAATATAGGGACCACTGCGTTCCTTTCGGGCATGTTCATGCTCGGAGCGTCATCAACTCTTGGTGGTGTGAATTTCATCACCACGGTTTTCACCATGCGAGCCCCAGGAGTAACATGGATGAAGATGCCACTGTTCGCTTGGTCGGTATTCGTTAGCGTATTCATGTTGTACATGTCTTTACCAGCACTAATCATCGGTCTAGTATTCTTATTGTTTGACCATACGATTGGCACGGTATTCTTTACCAGCGGTGGTGACAGCCTGTTGTTCCAACATCTGTTCTGGTTCTTTGGCCATCCTGAGGTTTATGTCGTTATTATTCCAGCATTCGGTATCGTCTCTGAAGTATTAGCTACCAGCGCGAGGAGATCTATCTTCGGTTACAAGTCGATGGTCTTTGCAATGGCTGGAATTGGTATTGTTGGATTTATTGTTTGGGGGCACCACATGCTCACTTCGGGTATGGATGCGTTCTGGCGTGCAGCGTTCATGATTACCACCATGGCAGTAGCGATTCCAACCGGTGCGAAAATTTTCAACTGGCTAGCAACCATTTGGGGTGGTAGTCTAGTAATGAAAACACACACTTTGTGGTCTCTAGGTTTCCTTGTAACTTTCACACTGGGCGGTATTTCTGGAATGTTCTTCCCAGTGGCGGGTCTAGATGTTCATTTCCATGACTCGTATTTCGTTGTGGCTCACTTCCATTACGTGTTCATTGGGGGGACTGTTTTCGGTCTGCTTTCCGGTGTTTATTACTGGTACCCCAAGGTTACCGGACGTAAACTCAATGAAACGCTCGGTATGTGGCACTTCCTAATCGGTTTTTCATCATACAATGCGGCCTTTTGGCCAATGCACAAACTTGGAATTATGGGTATGCCAAGAAGAACTCATTCCTATCTCGAAGAAACGGGCTTTGCTGAATACAACATGGCGGTAAGCATCTTTGCTTTCATCTTTGGATTGAGCCAGTTACTGTTGGTATGGAATATCTTCTCGTCTGGCCGCAAGGGTGAACCGGTTGGTAAAGATCCATGGGGCGGATGGTCTCTTGAGTGGTCAACAACCTCTCCGCCTCCGACTCCATCATTCCACGACATCCCAACTCAAGGCGACATGAATGAATTGTACGGCCATCATCATGATGAGGATGATAAAAAGTCTGTAGCCGAGAAGCTATGGAAAGCCAAACCAAAGGGGGCTGACTGATGGGTGGCTTCAATAATCACGTAGACAACTCAGTATGGAGCCGCGCAATCCTGATGGCGGGAGCAATTCTGACTATCGGTATAATTGCTTTTGCCGGTCTTGGACTGGGCGTAGGTAGCGTCAAGCATGACACATATGATGAGGCTAAGGCTGAATACTATCAGGCAATAGACGACGCTGGATATTATGATGATAATGGAAATTGGGTAGAGTATACCGCAGAAGACATAGACCACTTACACCACAAGGAAATCAAAGCTCATCTTTCTTATCTAACATACTGGGTTGCTGGAATCACAATACTGGTAATTAGTGGAATATATGCTATATTCTTGGGCGTTGGTGGTTTTATCAATTTAATACAACCCCAAGAAGAGCACGGTGATGACCACGGCCATGACGATCACCACGATGAGCATCATGGTTCAGCCTCACCAATTGTCTTCTGTATTGGCGTATTGTTGTTCCTGATGGGATTCCCTGATTTTGTCGAAGCTATGCGTGCTTTGATGGGCCAAGGCGGCACTCTTGCCGTAGGCGATTTGGTGCTGAGCATGCTTGGTTTAACCGTCATCATGATCAGTATTGCTAACTGGTGGCGTGAAGATTTACCGTTTATTGGCCACGGCGAGCAAATCGCTACCTCGGCACCGTTTGAAAATGAGCACATTAGAAAAGTTGGGCTCTGGGTTTTCATCATGTCTGAGGTTATGGTTTTCGCCACCTTCTTCTCTTCATATCTAAGAATTAGAACAGAATGGTGTACTAAGTGGGCTTTCGATGAAGGCAAGTGTACCCCCGATGCTGGCGGTGTAGTTTACACTGCTTCTGACTATCTGCGCCCTGGTGGTGCAGTCGGTACCGGTGATTTTTGGACAATGCTTCCCGGAGCAGTTAACACCTTTGCATTGATTGTTTCATCGTACACCATTGTTCTTGCATTGAAGACTGCCAAGTCGAAGGATTGGGAGGCGCCAAAAAATTTCATGCGCTTTTTGTTACCCGATAAGAAAACCGCAGTGCGTAACTATCTTATTGCCACATTAGCACTCGGGTCAATGTTTATTGTACTGAAGCTGGTCGAATGGAGTCATCTTGTTGCTGAAGGATTTACCGTTGGAACTGTTCAAGGTTCAATTTTCTATGTCGCCACTGGAGCACACGGCTTGCACGTATTCGTGGGATTGCTGATAATGCTGTATTTGGTCTTTAAGGCAGACACGGTGGGTTATGATGAAAACAATGGTCAAGGAATCGAGTATTTCGGTTTATATTGGCACTTTGTTGATTTGGCTTGGGTGGTAATCTTCCCAGCATTCTATTTGTATTGAGGTGATTAAGTGGGCGAACATGCAGTGACAGGATTAGAAAAGTGGCTTCTTGACAAAACTGGAAAAGATATCTATTTTTGGAATTTCCAGGTCCTGATGCTCTTTACCTTGTTCGAAGTTGGAGCAGTGTTCTTTGAAGTAATTCCAGGAACCGATATAAGAATTACCAGATTTATGGTTTGGGGCATATTGATTGTTGTTGGTATTATCAAGGGTTATGGAATTGCTGCGTACTTCATGCACCTGAAAGGCGATCCTAGAATTTACACCAGAACAGCTCTGTTCCCAGTGTTATTCGTTTTGCTGATGCTTTGGGGGATTGGCCTTTCCAACCCTGAGGCAGTCACAGAATTACCGTCTTGGTGTACTCCTGATTGGGATTACGCAACAACAAGATGAAGCATTGATATAACTCAGTGTTCAGCCAACCTCAATGTCGAGGAAGAGTCTCATTACCGCATTAGTCATCGCGATGTTTATGCTTTCAGTAGTTCCAACCTCTAGCGCGTACAAAGGATACCAATTGTCTAGAGGGCCAGTTGATGATTTTACCTTGACTAATCAGAATAATGAGTCCGTAAATCTATCAGACTTCCGCGGCGATGTAATTATAGTGGCATTTATTTTTACCAAATGCCCTGATGTGTGCCCAATTATTACCCAGTTGTTGCGTTCAGTTGATGAAGGTTTAACCACTGATTACCAAGACCATGTATCGATTGTTTCGATCAGTGTCGACCCAGAATATGATACCCCTGAAATGCTCAAAGATTACACTGAGTTACACGGAGTAGATTGGCCTCACCTCACTGGAGATTTAGCGGTCATGGAACCAATTTGGGAGTCTTTCGGCCTGGTTGTTCAAAAGAATGTAATCGATGCACACTTGGGTGACATAAATGGCCATCAAGCTGAAGACTCCACTCTGATGTTTGTTAACAAATCCGGCGTAGCAACCGAACTGATGAACACCCCTACGGCTTGGTCAACGACTAAATTCGCCGCATCAGAGGCAGACTGGGAGTTGAATTATTCTGTCCATCCCGACTTCGGCACTATGCTGACTGGAATTGATGGAGTAGAGTCTCCGCCGGATTATTCTTGGTGGTGGAAGTTAATGACTTTCAACAAGAGCTCCGCAGCCTGGGAAGATTCTATGGTTGGGGTTGATTCAGTAGAATACCCACTCAGTAAGCATGTTGCATGGGTTGCATCTAGTGCTGATGACTCTTTACTAAATGCCCCCGATTTGGATAATTCATCTGTATCGGTTGTATTCCCCGACAATAGCACTACTCACCAACAAATCACTGCTAATAATGGCTGGCATCTAACCAGTTCTGCCTTCGATGGAGCTGGAATTGGTTTTTCTGCACCAAATTCTCAGTGGGGCCACTACTTAGAATCGGTCGGCGAAGAGAACCCTGCAGATGACAATTACAGTTGGTGGTGGGAACTACACGAATGGAACGCAACAGCGATGACTTGGGAAGCGAGTGCTGTCGGCATGGACTCGATAGAAAACCCATCCTACCTTGCTTGGGCGCCAAACTCTACCGATGATTCTGCAATACCAATGCCCGGAGTATTTGCTGAGGATGACGAGGTGGTCTGTGACGGCCACGGTTGGGAAATGGGCAGCGGTGCCGGTAAGCACTGTATGTGTGATGAAGGCTATGAGTGGCCAGAAGACACCATGCTATCATGCGTCCTTGCGGACGTGGAAGAGGAGTACTATGTTGGCCATTCTACGACCACATTGATCCTAGATACCCAAAGAAAACCGGTAATCGCTTGGACTGGTGATAGTTGGCAGCCTGAGGAATTCATTGAAGATATTGAAACCTTAGTCAAAGATGAAGGATTAGTAGGTGAGGAATCCTCAGGTCTACCTGGTTTCACCGCTGCTATTGGCATAGCGGCTATCTCGCTTGCTGCAACCAGAATTGGTAAGAATAGCAGTGAGCAAGACGAATAATCCGGGCATTATTTTGTGCCATGATTAGGGCAAAAGACTAGAAAGAGTAGCCATTGCGTTAGGTCGTTGCAGAGATCGCATAGCCCGGTATTGCGGTGGACTTGAAATCCACTGTCGTCAGACACGGGGGTTCGAATCCCTCTCTCTGCGCCAATTCTACAGACAAGTGAATTGACCCATTTTAATGGAAGAGTTCTCAAACTAAATCCTCTTTAGGCCATCTATGCGGAGGGCTCGACTCGCACTGCTTCTGGTCTGCACGATGTTTTTTGCCGGCTGCCTAGGCGCAAATACAGCCGAGTGGGGCAGCGGTGGAATCGAAGTCGAAATAGACAAGAACCCCGCAACAGAAGCAAGTATTACAACCAATCTTGGCGCATCAAAATCGACTTATGAGAGCCTATCTCCGATTGGCTGTGATGTTGGTGAAGAGGTCGTTCTTGCCAAGAATGCGAGTAACAGAATCAAGTTCACAGGATATCTTTCGGCTAGTATTCTATACGATTCACACGATCCGATGGCCGGTGCAAAAAATATGGATACAGCTGTTACCGCAGCAGTGGCAATTCAAGCAATGCCAATTGGTGATGCTAGGGACGTCAAAGATGGTGAAGGCGCGCGCATCGATATCAAACAGTGGAACATTCCCCTGATGCCAGAAACAAGAGCTGGCACAGTTGATTTAGATGAGATTGATAGTGATACGGAATCGGATTGGTATGTTCTTGGCCTAATTCCCACCACCGAAAATCTCAATGATGGTTTTCGTTCATTAACAGA
>CEWJ01012100.1_pt1 | contig 19229 bp, 19 predicted proteins | sample 350291 | NCBI WGS metagenome assembly CEWJ01 (sample SAMEA2622923, study PRJEB7988) | marine metagenome | isolation source: saline water (ENVO:00002010), including | reverse complement strand
GATCACTTTAAAAATGCATCAGCTTTATACGAAGAAATGCTTTCTGAAGGTATAGCTAAGGAGTGTGCCCGATTCATACTGCCCCTTGCAACACCAACAAGAATTTACATGACAGGTTCATGCAGATCATGGATTCACTACATAAATTTAAGATCCGCGAATGGTACCCAAGAAGAGCACAAAGAAATTGCTTTAGATTGCAAAAAGATTTTTAAGTATAATTTTCCGATAGTATCGAAAGCACTTCAATGGAATGATTGATTTAAGAATGACTCCTTGGATTTGTTATATCTCTTCTTTCATTATCAATTACAGAAAATTTAGTTACTTTATTTAGATCATCTAATCCTTGCTCATCATTTATTAGTGCATTAAGAGATTTATTAATCATGGATTCTTCATTTAAGCCTATTAATGAAGTCTTAGTTTCAGACTCATTATCCAAGAAAATCATTTGAGGTATTCCATTAACATTATATTGATTAATATATTTTTCCCATTTTGGATTATCAACGTTTAGGAACACAAAATTGATCTCATTCTGATAATTATTTTTCAAATCTAAAATGCCAGGCGCCATTTTTTTGCATACTTCACACCACTCTGCATAAAACTCCAAAAATGTAGGTTTTTTATTATGTAAAGCTATCTCGGGATCCATTGAGATTTTGCCAAAACTTTTGAGCGCTAATTCAGATTCAAAAAAAGTATTTTTAAAGATTAGAATTACAGAAATAAAGCCTATAATTAATAAAGCCAATACTGAGTTTAGATTTTTGTTTTTTTGATCATTCTGAATTTCTGATTTCATTAATCAATCTCAATATCCTACATATTATATTTTAAAATTAAATAATTAATGAATTAAGTAAATATTTCATGAGCTGATATTATTAATTAAAAGCGATTTATTTATAGAAACCAGTCAAAGATGCAATCTATATTCGGCACTGATGGGATTAGAGGGGAATTCAATAAAGATTTAACTTACTCTTTGGCATATAAAATAGGATATGCATGGGGGAAATTAACAAATGAAGAAGGACAAATATTAATTGGGAGAGATACTAGAGTTAGTGGCCCTATACTGCTTGAAGCTTTGACTAAAGGTATCAATGCAACAAAAAAAGAGGTGGTTGATTTAGGTATTTGTCCAACTCCTGCGATACCATTTTTAATTAGAAAACTTAAATTTAACAGTGGCATAATGATTTCAGCTAGCCATAATCCGCCTGAATATAATGGAATTAAAATATTTGATGCAAATGGGAACAAATTAAAAACATCAAAAGAGATAGAAATAGAAAAATATATAAATGCAATAAGAGATATTGATTATAATAATCCAACCAAACAATATTTCTCAGTAAAAGCCGAATTACTCGAAATGTATATAGATGACTTAATTAATTCTATAGAGGAAGACAACATAAGAGATCTTAAAATAATTCTTGATACGAGCCATGGTTCTGCAACATCGTGCGCAGAAAAAGTTTTCAAAAGTTTAGGTGCCAAAGTAAAAGTTATAAATAGTGATGCAGACGGTACAAAAATAAATGTCAATTGTGGCTCAACTGATTTATCCGCTTTGCGAAAAGCAATATTAGAAAATGATTCAGATATGGGATTTAGCTTTGATGGAGATGCAGATAGAGTAATTGGTATGGATTCAAAAGGAAATATTCTTGACGGAGATCATATTTTATTTTTATGGGGTAGAGAATTGATGAATGCAAAAAGATTAAATAATAATTTATTAATATCTACAAATATGGCAAATTTAGGTTTTGAGAATACGTGGAAAAATATTGGTGGTATTTTTAAGCGTACTAATGTAGGAGATAAATTCATATATGAAGAGATATTTAATCTAAAAGGTGATCTAGGAGGAGAACAATCTGGCCATATATTATCAGGTATTAATAATTATTCTGGTGATGGAATATTAACTGCACTGCAAATATCAAGATACTGCAGTAATAAGAAAATCACTTTAAAGAAATGGTTGGAAACTAGCTTTTTAGCATTTCCTCAAAAGCTTACAAATATAAGGATTAATAGTTCTAAAAATAAAATAGATAATTTATTGAATAATGAAATTAATGCATTAGTTTTAGAAACAACCGATAAAATAAATGATATTTGTAGAATTTTTGTTAGACCAAGTGGAACTGAGCCTGTATTACGAGTCTTAGTAGAAGCTCCAAATAATCAATTAGTAAATAAAATTTCAAAAAAAATTATCGACAAAATAGAGTACCTCATCAAAATCAATAATATTTAAATTTGATTTATTTTCTAATATAAATTTGTTCAAAAATAGGAAGGTGATGATTTATAACGTATTCCTCTCTGTATGTTTTAATTCCATTAGGATTGAAAGATTTTTCTAAATTAACACCATCAACTTTTCTTATGAAAAATGATGAATTAAGGATTGTATGATCTATATGCTGAAATAATTCAAAAACATCACTTTTAACATCCATAATTGAACCTCTTGGCATAAGTTTAGATAAATTTTTTATAAATTCATTTTGAATTATTCTTCTTTTATGATGTTTTTTTTTAAACCAAGGATCAGGAAAATATAAAGAAATACTATTAAAATGCATATTATTCAAATTATCAATTACATCTTTAATTAAATTGTGAGCATTACCATGGGCAAAGAATAAGTTTTCTGAAGTCATATAATTTACTTTTGATTTTGCATTTAGAACTAACTTCTCTCTAATCTCAATTCCCATATAATTCCAATTTTTATTTTCCAATGATAATTTAAATAAAAAATCGCCTGCAGCAGATCCCAAGTCAAGATGCAGAGGTAAATAAGGGTTTTTGAAAACTTTACTTAAATTGGGCAAAGAGATAACTTTATCGTAATGATTACTTAATGGGTTAACGTGTTGTCTCATTGATAACATCAATAGATTAAGTATATAAACATTATTAACCAATAATTTATAACTTTAATAAATCTTTCTATGCAATAAAATTACAATTAAAGTTAAATGATTATTATCAAAAAATATGAAAGACTCTTGAAAATATCTATTAGAGATTTATAAATTAAGGTTTAGTAATAATATAAATAAAAAGGTTTTGAACTTTATAAATCAATTTTCAATCTGGGTATCATTTCAGCTATCAATAGTTTTTATTATTGGGCTGCCAATTAGTTTATTAGTTTGGTCAATTAAAAAAGGAAATAAAGCAATCATAAAATTATTATCAAATTATTGGAAGATATCTATTTTATTTTTTATAAGTTTAATACTTTTCATTGGGAAACAAAGCCATTCCTTACTAAGTTTAAATCTTTCACTCATATTAATGTCAATATCTGTATGGTTTTGGACTGATATTAATCTAGAGCTAAATGAATATAATCTTAGACATCCTCTATCAGTTACGACAAAAATATGGAGATGGGCATTGACTTTTATATCAATAAATTTTATATTCCAGAGCCTAAATAATTTTTCTTGTATTACGAATATAAATTTATCTTTATGCAAAGAGTGGCTAGTACCCTCTGAGAATTTATATAAGTTTATCCAATACATATTTAAATTCTTGTTTGGAGCAAATTTTTCTGAGCCAGTAGCTGGGTTTTTAGGGATATTATCTTTATGCATTTATATCTTAGGAATAATGCAATGGCTGCTAATAAAATTCCCAAAAACAGGAAGAAACTCTGGTTTTTCAAACTTATATGGAAATTAAATTAATAAAAGACCTTGAAAAAATTAGTTCAAAGTTTCCAAATAGGATTTTAAAAATAAAAGGATATTCATCCGAAAAACTAAAAAAAGAATTTTTAGAAATACTTATATTTAAAGGATTTAGTAGCTCAACTACTCATCAAATTGATATTGATGCTGAAAAAGATATACTTAACTTTGAATGTCACTTTAGTTCTTTTGAATTATATGAAGCTCCACTATCAGAAAATAATGATAAATCTATAAAAAAAACTAACACTTTCGAAGAAATATCAAAAGAAGATTTTTGGCTTTAATCTTAAATTAACCAATAATATCAGCGCACCGTTTGCAAAGTTTTGTATTATGCTCAGAATTTAGTATTTCCTTACTGTAGTGCCAACATCTATCACATTTATAACCTTCAGCTTTAATAATTTGTATTTGTCCATAGTCATTCTTTTCAGTATGAAGAAAATCATCTACAAGATTATCTACTAATTTAAAATCAGAAACTATTAACCAATCACGGTATATATCTACCTGATTATTTTCATACTCACTTAATATTTTAAAAGATTCATTCAAGTCTTCATTCATTGAGATAAATCTAACTTGTGCTTCAAGAGCCGCTCCAATCTTTTGCTTATTTCTACATTCTTCAATAGCTTTATTTATCTCAACCCTTAACCTCCTTAGATTTCCTATATGATTTTCTAAATGAGGGTTATGCCATGTTTTAGGCAATTTAGGCCAACCTTTTTGGAATACTGATTTCTCCTGCTTAGGATATGGAATATTTTGCCAAATATCTTCTGCCATATGACTTAATACTGGTGAAATTATTACAGCTAAATTTTCAATAATTTGTGCAAGAATAAATTGGCATGATTTCCTTCGAAAATTAGAAGGTGCACTTACATATAATCGATCTTTTGCTATATCCAAATAAAAATTAGATAAGTCAGAAACACAAAAGTTTTGAATAATCTGAAAAAATTTTGAAAACTCATAATTTTCATAAGCCAAAGTTATTTGTTCAGAAGTTTCTACTAATTTATGCAGCATCCATTGATCTAGCAATGGTAATTTTTTAATATCCATTGAATCAATTTGTGGATCATAATCATGAATATTGCCTAATAAATATCTTGCAGTATTTCTAATTTTTCTATAAACATCAGATAATTGCCTAAGAATATTTGAGCCGATAGGAACATCTACAGAATAATCAACGGAACTTACCCATAACCTTAAAACATCTGCTCCATATGCAGGCTGAGTCTTTTGATTTGAACCGCCTTTAATAATTAGATCTGGATCAACCACATTTCCTAGTGATTTACTCATTTTCCTACCTTTTTCATCCAAAGCGAATCCATGAGTTAAAACCTTCTTATATGGTGCTTTATTATTAACAGCCACTGAAGTTAAGAGAGATGATTGGAACCAACCTCTATGCTGGTCGGAACCTTCTAAATAAAGATCTGCTGGATATTTAAGTTCTCCTCTTTGTTGACATACAGCAGCCCAACTTGATCCCGAGTCAAACCACACATCCATAGTATCTAAACCTTTTTCCCAATTACTTGAATCGCTTAAATATTTCTCAGGTAATAATTTATCTTCATTCCACTCCCACCAAATATCTGCACCAAATTTTTTAAATAAATTTTGAATATGATTAATAGTCTCTGAATTTATTAGTATTTGATCATTATTTTTATTATAAAAAACAGGAATAGGAACGCCCCAAGATCTCTGACGAGAGATGCACCAATCTCCTCTACCAATAACCATAGATTGTATTCTTTTCTTTCCACTTTTAGGCATCCAAATAACATTATCTATAGCTTGTAAAGCTGATGATCTAAATCCCTCAACAGAAGCAAACCATTGCTCTGTAGCTCTAAAAATTGTAGGTTTTTTGGTTCTCCAATCATAAGGATAACGATGCTGATAATCTTCACTTAAAAGTAAAATATTTTTTTCAGAAAGAAATTTTATAATTACTTCATTTGCATCTTTAAGAACGTTTAAGCCTTCAAATAATAAAGATTTATCATTTAAATCCCCTCTTTCATCAACCACACATGTTATTGGTAAATTATATTTCTGACCTACAATATAATCATCCATACCGTGACCTGGAGCTGTATGAACAATCCCCGTTCCAGATTCAGTAGTTATGTAGTCGCCTCCAAAAATTAAACTACAAATTTTATTTTTTATGGGATGCATATATTTAATCCCTTCCAAAAATGAACCTTTTAATTCGAATAAAACTTTGAATTCCTTATCTAATTTATTTGATATTTTTTCCAAAAGATCTTTTGCAAAAATATATATATCTTTATTTTTATCAAGAGCAAAGACATAAGTAATTTTTGGATTAACGGCAACAGCCTCGTTTGCAGGTAATGTCCATGGTGTAGTAGTCCATATAGAAATAAATAACCTTTTAAAATCTAAATTTAAAGAGGTAGCAGAATTCTTTTCCTCTAATTTTTCCAAGAAAAAATCAACATTAGAGACCTCAAAAGAAACATATACACTTTTCGATATATGTTGATCTGGGTATTCTAATTCTGCCTCTGCAAGTGCGGTCCTTGAGCTTGGACTCCAATGGACAGGTTTGAGCCCTCGATATATATACCCATTCAGAAACATTTGACCAAAAACTTCTATTTGACTCGATTCATAGTCTCTCTTTAATGTCAAATAGGGATTATCCCAATCGCCCCATATACCCCATCTCTTAAATCCTTCTTTTTGATTATTTATCTGTTTGTTTGCATATTCAGTTGCTTTTTTTCTTAAGCTTAAAGTATCCAAATTTTTTCTTTCTCCACTTTTAAGATTTTGAAGAACTTTCAATTCTATGGGTAAACCATGACAATCCCATCCCGGAACGAAATTAACTTTATGACCATTCAAAATCTTATATTTATTAATTATGTCTTTTAATACTTTATTTAGAGCATGACCCATATGAAGAGAACCATTTGCATAGGGAGGTCCATCATGCAATGTAAATGTATCTCCCTTATTTGATTGTCCTAATTTCCAATCAATATCATTTTCCTTCCAAAATTGCTGAATCTCAGGCTCTCTAATAACCGAGTTTGCACGCATTGAAAAATCAGTTTTGAGTAAGTTAAGAGTATCCTTATAAGAAAAACTATTTTTACTTTCTTCTTTCTTTTTTTGTTTCATATCCAAAGGGAAAGCTAGTAACTATAAATTTATTAGATTAAATTTAATTTTTATCATCATTTATTATATCTTTTTTAGGAATATTTGTTGCGTTAAGATCTAAAAATGATGAATTAAACTTCAATTGATCAGAGTTATTATTACTATCTTTTTTTTCTGAACGTACCCATTTTTTTGAAGGCACATCGTTTTTTAAAAAATTAAGTTTTGGGTAATTAGTATAAATATTCTTAAATAATTTTTTTATTGCATCAAAGAATAATATCAACTTTACTTTTATTGATTTTAAATTTTCAAATTCTTTTTTTTCTTTTTGAGAAAGCTGAATCCATCGATTTGAAAATACTTCGTACACCAAAAAAGTAGATATTAAAGAATTTATTATCAATATCAAAAGATACTGAAATTTAAAAATATCTGATGAAAGTAGTAAGAATATTCCCAACAGCAAAAATAGAGAAGCTTTAATAAAATCTTTTTGCCTTGCAAATTCTATAAAAATTATTGGCAAAATTAAGAATAGTATTCCAAGGAATATATTTAGAGAACCGAACAAAATTTGCAAAATAAAATCTATAATTTTTTTAAATTATACTAAAAACCACAATCTACAACTAATTATTCTTAAGGGATATGCGGTCGGGGAGACTTGAACTCCCACACCCGAAGATACGAGTACCTAAAACTCGCGCGTCTACCAATTCCGCCACGACCGCACTGATTAGAATTTTAATTGAGTATTGTAAATTTGAAAAATATTATTTAATAAGATGATTATTTTGATACATAACATAATAATTGAAATATATTATTTAGTATAAATTAAGGAATTCATTAAGAAAAAAATTAACTTAAAATTTTTCTTTCCAGATTCTAATTTGATAATTTATTGGTTATATTAGACTTAGATTTTAATGAACAATAGCTAATTTAAGTCTCCAAAATAATAAGGTAAAGAAAGTTTCTCCTACCACTTTTAACTGGCAGAGAGAAATTAAGAATTATGTTGACCCACCAAATTTCTTTAATCCAACTCTGGGTCTATTCTTTGGTGGCTATATATTAGCTTTTATAAGTATATATCAATGGTACAGAGGTGACTGGCCTCTACCTTTGTTAGTGGCGACTGCTTTCTTAGCTTTGCATATAGAAGGAACTGTCATTCACGATGCATGTCACAAGGCAGCTCATCCAATTCCTTGGATCAATCAACTAATGGGACATGGATCTGCTATCCTTTTGGGCTTTAGCTTTCCAGTTTTTACAAGAGTGCATTTACAACACCATATTCATGTAAACGATCCTAAAAATGACCCAGATCATATCGTCAGCACATTTGGACCAATATGGTTAATAGCACCTCGTTTTTTTTATCATGAAATTTTCTTTTTTCAAAGGAAATTATGGAGAAAATATGAATTACTCCAGTGGGGAATAGAAAGATCTATATTTGTTACCTTAATCCTTGCAGGGATTAAATTTGATTTTATGAATTTAATTTATAATTTATGGTTTGGACCTGCATTAATGGTAGGAGTAACATTAGGCATATTTTTCGATTACTTACCTCACAGGCCCTTTAAATCAAGAAATAAATGGATAAATTCAAGAGTCTATCCTAGTCGATTTATGAATATACTTATTATGGGGCAGAATTATCATCTTATTCATCATCTTTGGCCTTCGATACCATGGTTTGAATATAAAATTGCCTATGAGAAAACAAAACCATTGTTAGATAGTAAAGGTTCACCTCAAAGGGTAGGTATTTTTGAGTCAAAAGAGGATACTTATAATTTTATTTATGATTTGTTATTGGGAGTAAGAAGTCATGCAAAGAGGAAAGGTAGGTTAAGAAAAATTATAAATTTGTTGCCTATAACCAAACTAAAGAAATCTCTCCTCAGATTAGTTAACAAGTCATATATTGGAAAAAATTAATTATCTAATCTTTTATTATCTTTGGTACTTTAAAAAAGTTTTCCTCCCTAGATGGAGCTAAATCTAATATACTTTCATTCTCTTCAAACTTATGATTAATATCGTTCCTTAGAACATTTACTACTTCTATCGCTCTAGTAGTGCAAGGAACATTATCGGTATTAATTTTCTCTAATTGATCTATATATTTAAGAATTTTTTCTAATTGTTCTGAATGATGTCCAATCTGTTCATCATTTAGTTGCAACCTCGCTAATTTTGCAACTTTTTTTACTTGCTCCTTCGAAATTTTTGACATAAAGTTACTAATAATTTTTTAGTTTATTATAGTTTTTAATATTTTAACCTTCATTAGCCTTTTAAAATTAATTAGTTTATAAATATTATTTCGATAAAGACTTATTATTAAAAATTATTTTATTTATTTTTAAGTCATTATTAAAAGTAGACTTTAGTGTCAATCAGAGCTTAAATTTAGGATAGTTAATTTTTAGTCTAATAGAAGAAATTCTTCAGAAAAACTTTTTTGCACGCCATTCAAATCTTGTTGCTCCTGATTTAATAGGTTGTTACTTAATTAGAATTAATGGAAGTAAAGAAATCCTAAAAGGATTAATTGTTGAGACTGAGGCTTATTCCCAAGAAGAGGAATCATGTCATGGATTTTATAAAAAAACTAATTCAAATAAAACTCTTTTTGGTGAGCCCGGAACAATCTATGTATATAAATCATACGGTTTACATTATTGCTTAAATATAGTTACTGGAAAGATAGATTTTGCCAGTGGAGTATTAATTAGGTCTGTCTTTATTGAAAATATGCCTGAAAGAGCTGCATCAGGACCAGGATTAGTCTCAAGAAGTTTTTTAATTAACAATTCATTTAATGAATTAAAAATTTTTGATAATAATCATTTAAAAATAACAAAATCCTTAAATACTATAAACAAGGATAAAATAGTTCAAACGAATAGAGTGGGAATAACAAAAGCTGTTAATTTGAAATGGAGATGGTATTTGAGACAAAGTAGAAGTATAAGTAAAAGAGAAAAGGGAGATAGAAATCCTTCCATGAAAAATAAATCTAATAACTCTCAATAAAGCCTTATGAATTATTGGCCACATAAACATATAATTTCACTCGCAAATTTCTCAAAAGATGATTATGAAATGGTGATAAAATTTGCAGAAAGATTTAGCGTACTAAATAAATCTAAAGCCAATTCATTATCTGCATTAAAAGGATTTTTAATAACTTCAATATTTTTTGAAGCAAGTACGCGAACAAGAAATAGCTTTGAAATTGCGGCAAAAAAATTATCAGCTGATGTTCAAAGTTTTTCACCCTCTTCTAGTTCTCTTTCAAAAGGAGAAACTGATTTAGACACAGCAATTACTTATTCAGCAATGGGTTCAGATATATTAATAGTTAGACATCCATCAAGTCATATAAATTTTGAAATTGTACAAAAACTAGAACAAAATAATTTTTCAACATCCATACTGAATGCAGGCGATGGATTGCATAGCCATCCTAGTCAAGGATTACTTGATCTTTTTACCCTTACAAAATTCTTTAGCCCAAATCAACCAGATCCAAATATTTTAAATTCAAAAAAAATTTTGATAATTGGTGATGTTTTACATTCAAGAGTGGCAAGATCTAATATCTGGGCATTAACAGCTTTTGGGGCAAATCTTGTATTGTGTGGTCCTGAAAATTTAATTCCTAATAAATTTAAATATTTCACATCTGAATCAAATTTTAATAAATTCAAAGATCCTGTAAAGGATAGAGGTTCCATAACTATTTCAAGAAATCTAAAAAGCTCAATAGAGGATATTGATGCAGTGATCGTATTACGATTACAACGAGAAAGAATGGAAGATTATTTATTAAATAGCATTAATTCTTATAGTAATGAGTTTTGCCTTACTCCAGAAATATTAAAATCAATCAATAAAGATGTTCCTGTGCTTCATCCTGGACCATTTAATAGAGAAATTGAAATAAGCAGCAGAATTATTGATGAATATCGAAATTGCCTAATATATAAACAGGTTACTAATAGTATTCCTGTAAGAATGGCTTTACTTTATTTATTAAGTCAATTTAATAAAGAGATTAAAGCAATTTAAGTCCTTCCGTAAAAAAACCATAAATTAATCCTATTCTTAAGAAATCTATTATTAAAATTAATAATTTCTTTGTTTGATTATAGATAAATGATCTTCTTAAATTTATTAAAATCTCAATAATAATCACAGAGATTAGTGCCGCTATTGGGTCCATCGTATTGTAGACAGCACTTATCATTCCAAGTGAGCTTCCAATAAAATAACCAATTAAAAATAAAATTAGTGCTAATGAGTATCTCCGCCATGGATTATGAGCCCATTTACTTAGACTATCAATATTTTCAACAACTTTGCGCTGGAATTTAGTTTGTTGAGGTTTGAGGATCATTAATATGAGGTATTAATCAAATTAAGTCTGAAGTAGGCTTTAATTTTGTATTGGCCTCAAGTAATTCAAGTAAGGCTTCCATTTGCGCCAGTACACCTCTTAATTCTCCTGGTTCAGGGAACAAGCCATCCTCCTGAATTCCCTGATGCATTTCCCTCAACTCTTGCCTTAAATATCTAAGATGACTCACTACTTGTTCTCTTTTAGTTTGTGACATTTAATTTTAAATTAGTAGTTATATATTAAATAAATAATTTTTCATAGCAGCTAATGTAATAATTTCTGAATATTTATTAAAAATTTATAGATATTTCTGGTATTTAATTTTTAACTCAAAATTAGAATTAAAAATTAATAAATATATTCCTCTAACTCCTAAGATTGATAATCTAAATATTTTGAATAAGGTCAAATTTAAGTATTTTCAATAATAAAAGCGATAGAATTAAATAAAGAAGGAGGAATTAACCAAGATATTTATTTTGAATAATGGTTATCAATAGATCATAATCAAGAAAAAGCTTATGTTTTTCTATTAAAGAAATTTTTCAATGAACCCAAGTAGAAATCAAAAAATAAAAATTTTATTACTAATTAGTGGAAGTATTGCTGCAGTTCGAATGCCTCTTATGGTTAGCAAATTAGTTAAAGAAGGATATGAAGTTAAATGCGTATTAACTAACAATGCTGAAAAGTTAATCAAACCTCTTTCTTTATCGATCCTAAGCAGAAATAGCTGTATCCTAGATAAGGATCAATGGGATTATCATCAAAGTAGTCCTTTACATATAAATTTGTGCGAATGGGCAGATATATTAATTATGGCTCCTTTAACAGCCACTACTTTATCCAAATGGATTTCTGGAAATGCTGAAGGTTTAGTTTCAAGTATTTTAATAGCTAATAAGAAACCAATAATAGTTGCTCCGGCAATGAACACGAATATGTGGATTGATAACTCAATTCAAAACAACTATGAAAAATTAAAAACTTATAAAAATGTCCTAACTCTTAACCCAAATGAGGGACTATTAGCTTGTGATCAAATTGGTATTGGGAAAATTCCTTCTAATGATTTAATTCTTTTAGCTCTTGAATTCTTATTATCTAAAAATCAAAATAATAAATTTAATGACTTGGCTGGCAAGAAATTTTTAGTCACAGGTGGTGCAACAAGTGAGAAAATCGACGCTGCAAGAAGAATTACAAATAATAGCTCAGGAATGATGGGCTTACTTTTAGCCCAAGTTGCAAGATTTAGAGGTGCAACTGTAACTTATATTCACGGGCCTTTAAAACTTAATCCTGATCTTCAAGAGGGCATAAAAAATATTGAAATTAAAACAGGAATTGATCTAATTAAAGTTATCAGAAAAGAAATTTTAAATTGTGATTATCTTATAATGAATGCTGCAGTAACAGATATAAGAATATCAAATTCAATTGAAAAAAAAATTCCAAAAAATGAAATATCAAAATATTTTTCAAATAACTTTGAACTTGTTCCTGATATCCTAGGGGATTTAAAAAACTATAAAAAAGCTCATCAATTGTTTGTAGGATTTTGTGCTTTTACTGGGGAATTTGAGAATTTGAAGAGTATTTTGAAAAAAAAATTTGAAATTAAAGGATGTGACTATATTTTTGCTAATCCAATTGATATTGAAGGACAAGGATTTGGACACTCATCAAAAAATGAGGGCTGGCTCTTCGATAAAGATAAAATGAGATTTTATTTTGAAAAAACTACAAAAATTGATTTAGCCAATAATTTAATCAATAAAATTATTTCAATTAATAAATAAATCAAAATTTTAATATTTGTATTTTTTTGTAATTAATATTTTTAAAACTCTAGTAATAGCAATTTTTTAGCGTAGTATATATCAAGTTTTTATTTAAATTAAAAAGCTACGGGTTGTTTCGAGGGAAGACTTTGTACAACATTTTTGCTTCTTTCCCTAGTAATATCCCTACTGAAGATTAAAGGTAAATTTTTACCGTCATACTCAGAAACTTACTGAAATTTTAATTATGAGAATTCGTTCTTTTTTGGCCTTAATCATTACATTTTGTTTAACTTTAGGTTTTGTTCCTGAACAGACATATGCTTTTTCTGAACGAGGCAATGCTCAATTTACAGATGTAGTTAATACTGGTAAAGCTAATGATTGCCCTGAGATAGATTCATCGTTAGATGGCACCATATCACTAAGCAATGGAGACTCGTTAAAAGGTATATGTATGCATCCCACAGAAGTATATGTAAAAGTCGCTGGAGCTAAACGTCAAAAAGCTGACTTCGTATCAACAAAAATTATTAGTCCTCGAAATAATACAACTGTTACCGAAGTTTATGGAGATATAGACTCTGGCAAATTTACAGAGAAAGGGGGCATCGATTTCCAACTAATTACTGTTTTAACCCCAGGAGGGCTTGAAGTTCCTTTTGCCTTCTCAGCAAAAGATTTAACAGCCTCGGTACCTTCGGCTATAGAGCCTGGAACAGAATTCAGTGGGTCTACATTTACTCCAAATTACAGGACGGGAGATTTCTTAGATCCAAAGGCTAGGGCTGCAAATACAGGTGTTGAATATGCACAAGGTCTTGTTGCTCTTGGTGGAGATGATGAAGAATTAGCCAAAGAAAATATTAAAGTTGATGTAAACGGTACAGGAACTATTAAATTATCAATCACAAGTGTTGATAGTGATACTGATGAGTTTTCAGGAACTTTTGAAGCTATACAACCCTCTGATACTGATATGGGTTCTAAAGAGCCTTTAGACGTGAAAATTATTGGTGAACTATACGGAAGAAAGGCTTAAGTTAAAAAGGGTTTAAACACCCTTTTTTCTCATGATCAATCAAAATATTAAAAAATGAATAAAGTAGAGAAAATCCTAAGAGATAAAAATGGATTAATAACTCCGCATGGAGGACAACTAAAAGAATTATTTATTAAAGATCAAAAATTTAAAGAAAATCTGCTATCAAAAATAACTTACAAACATGAATGCAGCGAAAGAAATGCATGTGATGTCGAATTGCTAATAATTGGTGCTTTTTCGCCTTTGGATGGATTTATGAATGAAGATGTTTATAAATCTGTAATTAAAAATTATAGGGATGTAGATGGTTTACTCTTTGGATTACCTATTGTATTAGATAGTGACAATGGTGAGATAAAAAACGGTGATAAAATCTTACTTACCTATAAAGGCCAAGATTTAGCAATTTTACAAGTTGAGTCCAAGTGGGAACCAGATAAATCATCTGAAGCAGAATTTTGTTATGGAACTAATTCTCTTGATCATCCAGCTGTAAAAATGATTTTTCATGAAAGAGGTAAATACTATTTAGGCGGAAAATTATTTGGATTAGAAATACCTATCAGAGATTTCCCATGCAAAACTCCAAAAGAAGTCAGATCAAGCTTGCCTCCTAATTATGATGTAGTTGCCTTTCAATGTAGGAATCCAATTCACAGAGCTCACTATGAATTATTTACTAATTCTTTATCTTCAGATAATGTCTCTGAGAAATCAATAGTATTAGTCCATCCTACTTGTGGTCCTACCCAGTTGGATGATATCCCAGGGAAAGTCAGATATCAAACTTACAAAAAATTATCAGAGGAAATTTCAAATGAAAAAATATTTTGGGCATTTTTGCCTTATTCAATGCATATGGCTGGACCAAGAGAAGCCCTTCAACACATGATCATAAGAAAGAATTATGGTTGTACTCATTTTATTATTGGAAGAGATATGGCAGGTTGTAAATCTTCTTCAACAGGAGAAGACTTCTATGGGCCTTATGACGCTCAAAACTTTGCTAAAAAATGTACCACAGAATTAAATATGAAAATTGTTCCATCAAAAAATCTTGTTTATACACAAGAAAAAGGATACATAACAGCTGAGGAGGCTGAGGAAAAAAGTTATAAGATCATGAAATTAAGTGGTACAGAATTTAGAAAGAAATTAAGGTCTGGAGAAGCTATTCCAGAATGGTTCGCATTTAAAAGTGTAGTAGATGTACTAAGAAGGTCTTAATAATGGATTATTCTTATTAATATATAAATATTGAAAATTTTTTATCGTGAACAAACGCTGGAGAAACGTTGGACTTTATGTTCTTGCAGTTATTACTGTAATCTTTATAGGAACATCTGTTTTTGACAAACCTGATGTAGAAAACGCTACTAAAACACTTAGATATAGTGATTTTATAGAAGCTGTTGAAGATAAAGAAGTTAGTAGAGTCTTAATATCTCCAGATAATGGAACAGCGCAAGTAGTTGAAAATGATGGGACAAGATCCGAAGTTAATCTTGCACCTGATAAAGACTTACTCAAAATATTAACCGAGAATGATGTTGACATTGCAGTACAACCAACAAGAATTAGTAATCCATGGCAACAAGCCATAAGCAGTTTAATATTCCCTATTTTACTCATTGGAGGTTTATTTTTCCTTTTCAGAAGAGCTCAAAGTGGTACCGGTGGAGGTGGTGGGAACCCCGCAATGAACTTTGGTAAAAGCAAAGCTAGATTACAAATGGAGCCAACGACTAAAGTTACATTTGCTGATGTGGCGGGAGTAGAAGGTTCAAAATTAGAGTTAACTGAAGTTGTTGATTTTTTAAAAAGTCCTGACAGATTTACAGCTGTTGGAGCAAAAATACCAAAGGGAGTCCTGCTAGTTGGCCCTCCAGGAACGGGTAAAACTTTATTAGCAAAAGCTGTAGCTGGTGAAGCAGGTGTTCCTTTCTTCTCAATATCTGGTTCTGAATTCGTAGAAATGTTTGTAGGAGTTGGTGCAAGTAGAGTCAGAGACTTATTTGAACAAGCCAAGAAAAATGCTCCATGTATAGTATTTATTGATGAAATTGATGCTGTTGGTAGACAAAGAGGTGCTGGTTTAGGAGGAGGTAATGATGAGAGAGAACAAACTTTAAATCAACTCTTAACTGAAATGGACGGTTTTGAAGGTAATTCTGGGATCATCATAATTGCAGCAACAAATAGACCTGATGTTCTTGATTCAGCTCTCATGAGACCGGGAAGATTTGACAGGCAGGTAACAGTTGATAGGCCAGACTATGCAGGTAGATTACAGATTCTCAATGTACATGCAAAGGATAAAACACTCTCTAAAGATGTAGATTTAGATAAAGTTGCTAGAAGAACACCAGGGTTTACTGGTGCAGACCTTGCTAATTTATTAAATGAAGCTGCTATTTTAGCTGCGAGAAGAGAGCTAGACAAAGTTAGCAATGATGAAGTAGGTGATGCTATAGAGAGAGTAATGGCGGGACCAGAAAAAAAAGATAGAGTAATGAGTGATAGAAGAAAAGAGTTAGTTGCTTACCATGAAGCTGGACATGCCATAGTTGGAGCATTAATGCCAGACTATGATCCAGTTGCCAAGGTTTCTATAATCCCAAGGGGTCAAGCAGGCGGATTAACTTTCTTTACACCTAGTGAAGAGAGGCTTGAGTCTGGCTTATATTCACGTTCATATCTACAAAATCAAATGGCCGTTGCTTTAGGGGGCAGGGTTGCTGAAGAAATTGTTTATGGCGAAGATGAGGTAACAACTGGTGCTTCCAACGACCTGCAACAAGTTGCTAATGTTGCAAGGCAAATGATTACTAAATTTGGTATGAGTGAAAAGATAGGTCCTGTTGCCTTGGGCAGATCTCAGGGAGGGATGTTTTTAGGCAGAGACATAGCTTCTGAAAGAGACTTTTCTGAAGATACTGCTGCAACAATTGACTTAGAGGTTTCTGAACTAGTAGATGTTGCTTACAAAAGAGCTACTAAAGTTCTTAGTGATAACAGGAAAATGCTTGATGAGATGGCTCAAATGCTTATCGAAAGAGAAACAATTGATTCCGAAGATATTGAACAATTAATAAATAGATCAGATGTTACGGTAGCAAATTATTTATAATTAAATTAAATTTAATTTAATTGATTTAAAAAAATAGATCTATTCGAAAAAGCGATATCTAGCCAACCTTTTTTTCTCTTATTGAGACCATTACCATGTGTACTTGAAAATGATCTAGATAGAATATTGTTTATTAAAAAAATAAGAGAGCTCATAAATATTGGATTTAATAATATAGAGATTCCTTGGAACGAGAGTTCGAATTGGTTAGACTTAATGTCATCCTTAAGATCGGAATTTCCTTATATAAATCTTGGTTCAGCTTCAAACGTAAATCAAAGATCAATTAATGCCTCAATAAACTTAAATTTAAATTTCTCCATGATGAGGTTTTGGGACAAAAATTTATTTAGTTATTCAAAATCAAATAAACATTTGTTGATTCCTGGGATTAATACTTTTAAGGATTTTGAAGAGGCAAAAACTCTTGACTGCAATATTATAAAAATTTATCCTATTAATAAAAAAGAAAATAGTTTAAAAATTGATTGTTTTAATAAGGAAATTACTTTTATTGCAGCTGGTGGACTATCTATATCAGACATACAAAAATATAAATTATTTGGTTATAAAGCTATTGTCATTGGAGAAAAAGGTTTTAATGGAAAATTCTTTGATAAAAGAATATATAGTTGGGCAGAAGACAATCTTACCTAATTACTTTTCTTAATTTAAGAAATTACATTGTGCATGATTTAGTAATAAATGATCTGCCAAAACGAGAGCAACCATTGCATCTACCATGGGAACTGCTCTTGGTAAAACGCAAGGATCATGCCTCCCTTTAGCCTTGAGATAGACCTCCTTCCCATCTGAATTAACCGTTTTTTGTTCTTTTTTAATAGTTGCTGTAGGTTTGAAAGCAATTTTCATACTTATCGTTTCTCCATTACTAATACCCCCTTGTATTCCTCCAGAATTATTAAATAAAGTTTTTAATTTATTCTTATCATCTGATTGAATAAATGGATCATTATGTTCACTACCTTTTAAGTATGTGCCAGCGAATCCCGAACCTATTTCAAAACCTTTAGTAGCAGGCAAAGACATTAATGCCTTAGCTAAATCAGCCTCTAATTTATCAAAAACTGGCATTCCTAAACCGCTAGGAGGATTTTTTACCAAGCATTGAATTACCCCTCCACAAGAATCACCTTGCTGTTGCAATTCTCCAATCATTTTTATCATTTCTTCCGCAACCTCCTGATCAGGGCATCTCACAATATTTGAATCTATTAATTCAAGAGAAATATTATTATTTTCAACTTCTGAATCAATATTATGAATTCTTTTTACCCATGATAAAACCTCAGTATTAAAAGATTTCTTTAATAATTGTTTTGCTATTGCTCCAGCTGCTACTCTTCCTATTGTCTCTCTAGCAGAAGCTCTCCCTCCTCCAGAATCAGCTTGTATTCCATATTTTAAATGATAAGTACCATCTGCATGTGAAGGTCTAAATATTTGTTCTAAATTATTATAATCACTAGGTCTTTGATCTTTATTCCTAACAATCATTGCGATTGGAGTACCTAAAGTAATATTTCCTTTTAAACCGCTAAGTATTTCTAATTTATCTTCTTCTTTCCTTTGAGTAGTAATTTTACTTTGGCCTGGTTTACGCCTATTTAACTCTCCTTGAATCAGATCAGTATCTAATTTTAATTTAGGAGGGCAACCATCTAGTATTACTCCTACAGCTCCTCCATGTGACTCCCCAAAAGTGCTAACACGAAAAATTTTGCCAAAACTGCTACTCATGTATATAAATCTATTTTAATTTTATTATAAGTAAATAAGTTAATTATAGACAAAAAAAAAGACTCTCCGAAGAGAGTCTTTGAATTTAAGAACCTTAAGCTTAGCCGATAGCAGGAGCTGTAAGAGCTACAGTTGTAGACTCAGCAGCTGCAAGATCGAGTGGGAAGTTGTGAGC
>CEWJ01027604.1_pt1 | contig 19305 bp, 10 predicted proteins | sample 350291 | NCBI WGS metagenome assembly CEWJ01 (sample SAMEA2622923, study PRJEB7988) | marine metagenome | isolation source: saline water (ENVO:00002010), including | reverse complement strand
AGCTGGGGCAAGTGGCAGACGGACGGGGCGTTATTCGTGGTGACCTCGCACCTGCTTGCCGTGCGCGCCGCCGGTCAGGCCGAGAACCATCGGCGCGACGTCACCACGCAGGGCAGTGCCGGCCAAACGCTCACGCTGAGGTTGCCGGAGAATTCCGCCGGCCAGGCGTTTGAGCTGAACAAAAAATCATTCACGGCGAATGATGAAAATCGGCTTGTCGTCGATCTGCCGGAAGAGCCCGGCGTATATTCGCTGACCGACGCGCAGGGCGGGCTCGTCCAGTTGATTGCGGTGAACCTGCCGCCGGCCGAGTCCGACCTCGCTGCTGTGCAGGGCATCGTCGTGCAGCGGCAACTCGAGAAACTGCGGCAGAGCAGCGACCAGGAAGCGGCGGCGTTCCTCAAGGCCGGCACCGAGTCGGAAAGCTCTGTAGTCTGGCGAACGCTGCTCATCCTGCTCGCGCTACTGCTGGCTGCTGAGCCGTTGATCAGCAACCGGTATCACTCCGCAGTCACGAACACAAAATGAGCACCGAGACTTTTAAAACCGAATTGAACCAGCGAGCCGCCGTTCGCGCACGGATGCTCACGCGCCGATCCCGGGTGGCGGCTGTCACGGTGGCGCTCGGCGCGTTGCTGGTGCTGGGAGTGATCGATTTTTTCAGCGAGGCCGGAACCGGGCCGCGCCTGCTTTTGACCCTGCTCGCACTGGCGGCAGTCGTCAGTTTGGTTTTGCGTTTGCGAAACTCGCGGGTGCCGCAACCGATTGACGAACTGGTGGACTCCACCGAGGCGCAGGCGGACGACACCACGCTCGCCCTGCGCACAGCGGCGGATGACTTCGCTCGCGACGCCACGGCCCGAGCCGAGGTGGGGGCTGAACTGCTGGAGCGGCTGGACGCTCACGCCGCCGGGATCTTGAACGACAATCCGCTGCCGCTCCGGGCGGAGCTGCGCCGGTGGCAGATCGGGTTGACGGCCGTGCTCACTGTCACGGTACTCTTCGTGGCGCTGGGCGGTTGGCTGAGTTATTTGCGCCTGGCCCTGCCGGGCGCAAACCTGACCTACACACAGGTGCGCTTGGTCAAGCTGCCGGAGCGGTTGGCCAAGGGCGCGACCATCGAGGTGTCGGGGCAGGTGACCGGTCGCAAGGCCGCTGAGGTCACGGTGCGACTCGCCGCGCTTGGCCAAGCGCAGACTGCCTCGGTGGCCGCGGACGGCTCGTTTCGTGTCGCGGTGCCAAACGTCTCTGGGCCGACCCCGCTGCAGGCGTTCGCCGGAGACGGGCAGTCGGACGAGTACAAGCTCGAACCGTACGATCTGCCTTCTGTGACCAAGTATCACATCGAGGTTTCGCCTCCGGCGTACGCGCAGCGACTAAAGAAAACGGTCGATGAACCAAGTTTCGATGTTCTCGAGGGAAGTTCGATTCGCTACACGATCGAGACGCTGGAGCAGCCGGTCGAGGCGGTGTTCGCCGTCGCTGGCGGCGAGGAAAACGCGGCTGAAAATCTGCCGTTCGCCGCGGGGGCGACCAACCGGTTTGAGCTGCGGCTGCCGCTGCTTGCGGAGTCGATCGAGTACGGTCTACGGTTGATCGGCCAGCACGGTGACATCCCGCTTGACCCTGAGCCGCACCGCATTCTCGTGCTGCCGGATGAGCCGCCGACGATCCGGATTTTATCTCACACCGCCGACGAGTTTGAATTGGGTAAACCGGTTCAGTTTCAACTGCGCGGCACCGACGATGTCGGGATCGACTCGCTGAAACTGCTTTACCGTAAGATTGGCGAAACGCCGGAGGAGCAGCCGGTCGAGTTCGCCGAGTTGGAGGCGCATGAGTTCACCGCCGGCGCGACACTCGACCTTTCCGGGCTGGACCTGAAGCCGTATGACATCGTCGCGGTGCACGCCGAGGCGCGGGACGGCAATGTGTTGAGCGGCCCCGGCATCGGCGAGTCGGAGGTCGTTCTGATCGAGGTGCCGCCTCCGCCCGGAGACGATGGGAGTCAGGGAGGCGGTGGTGGCGGCGGCGGCGGGAACGAGGAGCGCGTCAACCCGCTCGAGATGCAGAAGCACATTCTCACCGACACCTCGCGACTGCCGCACGACCCCCCGGCGAAGGACCGGATTCCGATCCGTGCCGAGCAACTCGAGGCGCTTGGCTACGTTGAGCAACTCCGCGAACAGGCCGACACCGTGACTACTGATTTCGTGGCGATTCAGTTTTCGCTCGAGCTGCGGATGGCTGCCTCGGCTATGAAACTCTCGGCCAGACATCTACAGCCGTACGACCGAAAACAGGCGCTCACCGCGCAGGAGCTGGCCATCGCGGCGCTGACCCGCGCGGCGGCGCTGATCCCGGAGGATCAACAAATGCCCGGCCAAAGCGAGGATGCTGGGCAGGATGGACAGCCAAAAATCACGCTCAAGGAGTCCAGCTCCTCTAGTAGTTCCGAGTCGGAAAACAGTGAGGAACGGATGAAGGAATTGCTGGCGCAGATTGAGCAATTGATCGCCGAGCAGGAGGCGTTGAATGAGGAATTGGCCGCGGCAGAGGAGGGCAGTGAGACTGCGTCCGACCCCTCGGCCGAGGCGCAGGCGCAACTGGGCCAACGCTCAAGTCAGGCGGCGCAAACGGCTGCCGGTCTGCCTATCCCGACCGGTGCGCAGGGCGGTGCAGAGGCGTTATCCGGTCTGCTGGAGGAGGCGGGGAACCTGCTTGGTCAGGCTTCCGGCGAGATCGAGGAACAGGCGCTTGGCCAAGCGCTGCAGCTTGGGACCGAAGGCGAGGGTACATTGACCGATGCGGCCGAGTTGTTGCGGGCCGCGCTTGGCCAAGCGGATCGCATCCTCTCCGAGGCCAATGAACTCCCCGCCGGCTACGCACCGTTGATCGAGAATTACCTGCGCGCGATCTCCTACGAGGAGTGACGGTGTACTCATCGTGAACGAGACTTCGCCAGAGATTTATTTTCAGCTCACGCCGGTTTGGCAGGGGGTGGCGGTGTTGTGTGCCGTGCTGTTGACGGTGGGGTTTTGGTCGTATCGACGCGCCGGCAAACTCTCGTCAGCGCGCCGTGTTTTGTTATGGGGACTCCGGGTTGGCTCGGTGGCGTTGGTTTTGTTTCTGCTCGCGGATCCGCACCGGATCGATCGCGAGGCATTCGACGAAACCCGCGAGGTTGCGATTCTGCTCGACGTTTCCCAAAGCATGGCATTGCAGGACACGCCCGGCCAATCGACGCGGATGGCCCGGGCCAGAGCGTTGGTAGGGTCGATCCAGTCGCAGAGCGGGATCGCCGGGCACTTGCGGCTGTACACGTTCGGCGAACGGCTGGGCACGACCAACGAGCTGGCGACCGTGACGGCGTCGGAGTCGCGCTCCCGTTTTTCCGAGGCGGTGGCGTCGCTGCTTAACCAGCCGCGCGACGTGCCGCTGGGCGCGGTTGTGCTTTTGAGTGACGGTCAGTTCGCGGACGCGGCGGCGAGCCGCGAGTCGGCGTTAAAGCTGCACCGCGCAGGCATTCCGCTATTCGCCTTTGGTTTCGGCACACCGGAGGAGGCGGCGGACGTGGTGTTGCAAGGGGTGCTCGGCGGGCAGATCGTGCCGTTCGATCCGAAGATTCGGCTGGGGATCACGTTGGACAGCCCCGGTTTTGAAGGTCGAAAAACAATGGCGACCGTGCGCCGTGGCGGGAGGCTGCTGCATGAGCAGTCGGTCACGCTCACAGGCAAGCCACAGGAGGTGGTGCTGGAGTTCGACTCGCCGTTCGAGGGGTTTTCCGAGTACAGCGTGAGCCTCGGCTGGCAATCGGGCGAGAGGTTGGACGACAATAATGCCGGTCGATTCGGGGTCAATTTGCGCGACGAAAAAATACGCGTGCTCTACATGGAGGGCACGCCGGGCGCCACCGACACGCTGGAGAATGCGCTCGAGCAGGATCCGCAGATGGAGGTGACTTCGCTTTATTTTCCGCAGCACACTTCGATTGTGTTTGCGAAAAAAAGCCCGTACCGCACAGATCGCAAGGGTCGTAGAGTGTACAACGTCGCCCACCCGTACCGGGGTTTTCCGACCAACATGGTTTCGCTGCTCAAGTACGACGTGGTCATCAACAGCGACATTTATCGCGAGGTATTCACCCCGGAACAACTCGACAACACAGTGTCGCTGGTGGAGCAGCATGGAGGCGGATTCGTGATGGTCGGCGGCTCGACGGCGTTCGGCGCGGGACAGTACGACAAGACCGTGATCGACAAGCTCATGCCGGTGGACGTGGTCGGCAACCGCGACTCAGAGTGGCGCAGCTTCAAGCTCAGGATTCCGGAGGAGGCCTACGATCATCCGATCATGCGGGTCGGGTTGACTGCCGACGAGTCGCGCCGCGCGTGGAATGAAAAGTTCCCCGGCTTCGGTGGTTTGAATCTTGTCAATCGGCTCAAGCCGGGCGCCGTGTCGCTGGCGTTGCACGGTAGCAAATCAAACCAGTACGGCCCGCTGGTGGTCTTTGCGGTACAGCAGATTGGTCGGGGCCGCACGATGGCGTTCACCTCCGACACCACGCCCGGCTGGGGCGCCTCGTTCGAGAGCCGGTTTGGTACGCCGACGGATCGCAATGGCTACTACCGACAATTTTGGAACAACGCCATCCGCTGGCTGGCGGCCGACCGCATCCAGCGCAAGACCGGTGAGATTCGGATCGGGTTTCCCGCCGGGCCGGTTCACATCGGCGAAACCGTGCCGCTCACGGTGACCACCCTGTCGCCCGACCCGGCGACCAAGCTGACTTTGAAACTCGTTCGCCCCGACCGCACCGAGGCGGAGCTGCCGCTGGAGTCCAGCCTCAGTGACGGGAGTTTTGCGGCGTCGTTTGTGGCCGAACAAACGGGAGCGCACCGGTTGGTCGCGCACCTGGCCAAGGCCGGCGCCGAAAACGTGTTCGCGCGTCATCTTGTTGACGTGATCCCGAATCAGCGGGAGCTGGCATCGACCCGGGCGAATCACGAATTGCTGCAGTCCCTCGCCACGACCACCGGTGGCCGGTTCGCCGCCGGGCCAAGCCAGTCGCTGCCGGAGGGTGAGCTTGGCGATCTGCAGGCGCAATTCGTCGAGTACTGCGAAAGCTCCACCTGGGATCGGTGGTGGCTGATGCTTTTGCTGGCCGCGCTCCTCGGCACCGAGTGGTCGCTGCGCCGGGGCTGGGGCCTTGCCTGACCGGCTGAGGGCTTTAGTCTGGCGGCGCATTTTCATGACACGACAAATTCTTGTTTTCGTTTATTCGCTGATCGCAGCGGGGCTTTCGCTAGGCCAGGCGGCCGATGACTCCACGGTTCGGGTTTTCATTTTTGCGGGGCAATCCAACATGGTCGGTTCCGACTCGAAGGTGAAGGACATCAAAAACTTCCCGCCGTATGCCGGGCAGGAGCAGCCGCAGGAGGGAGTCCGTTTTTCCTATTCGATCGGACGGGAAAACAAGACAAACAGCGATGGCTGGGTGGCATTGGAGCCAGTCAACAACACCGTCGGGCCGGAGTTGAGTTTTGCGCGGCGGGTGACGCAGACCATCGATGCGCCGGTGGCCATCATCAAGTGCGCGGCCGGCGGCACGCACCTTGGCGGCGACTGGAATCCGGACGAGCCGATCGGTTTCAAGATGTACCCGCTGGCGTTGAAGTTGGTGCGCGATTCGCTCGCCGAGCTGGAGCGGCAGGGCGTTCGTTATCGGCTCGAGGGCTTCATGTGGCATCAGGGCGAGAACGACATGTTCAACGAGGACTACATGAAAAACTACGGTCCGAACCTGAAGAATTATCTCGCCAAGTGGCGCCGCGATCTTAAGTCACCGAAGTTGAAATTTTACATCGGCGAACTTTGCACCAAGACGATATGGGGAATGGATTTGCGGCCACGGATGTACGCAATCAGTCGGGGGCAGCGCGCTGTCACGGAGATCGATCCGTTGGCGGAATACGTGCCGACGTCGCACGTGGGCGTGGAGATCGGTCACCCGGTCGGGCTGCACTACCACTACGGTACGCTTGGCCAACTGCAGCACGGCGACAATTACGCCGCGGCCTATCTGCGATCGCTTGGCCAAGCGCAGGCCCCCGCGCGACCGCTGAAGCGTTGGCCGTACAAAAAGGGGAGCGAGGTCAACCTGTTCATCCTCGCCGGGCATCGCAACATGGAGGGCGAACGGGCATTCGTGCAGGACGCGGCCAAGCTTGGCCAAGCCGATCTGCTGAAGGACAACCCGGGCATCGCGTTCAAGTACAGCCTCGGTGGCGGCTACCGTAAATCCGACGGCTGGGAACCGCTTGGCCAAGCGAGGTACTACGACACATTTGGGCCGGAGCTGAGTTTCGCCGGTGCGTTACAGGCCAAGCGTTTGGGCAATGTGGCCATTGCCAAGTTCACCCACAGCGGTTCCCAGATCATCGACTGGACGCCGGAAGGCAGCATGGCCCGGTCGCGTCATATCTACCCTGAGTTCGTGAAATTCATTCAGCAATCGATTCGCGAGTTGGAGGCCAAGGGGCACAAGGTGCGCCTGGCTGGAATCGTTTATCATCTCGGCGAAAATGACATGTCGTTTTATCCCTACCGAAAAGAGGCCGCCGGGCGATTGCAGACGATCATCGGGCAGAGCCGAAAGGACTTTGGTCAGCCGGAGCTGAAATGGTTTGTCAGCCAGCAGCCGCCGACGGATGAGAAGGGCGTCAACCGGATCGACGTCGTGGCGGACATGGAAAAAGTGGCTGCCATAGACCCGAACCTGATTCACATCAAGGCGTTCGATTTGCCGCCTCAAAAGAAACGGCTCGTCCTCGACACAGCAGGGGTGATCGCGCTTGGCCGACTGCTGGGTGAGCGGATTGCGGCGGGTGATTGACCTTGCGGGGGCACGGACTTTCGGCAACGCTCTGCGCCGACTTCAAGACATGATGCACAGGATTTTTACCCTTTCGTTGTTGCTGGGCTTGGCCGGTAGCCTGGCTGCGGAATCCAAATTTGCCACGACCGACTGGCCTAACTGGCGTGGGCTGACCTCCGACGGGCAGGCCAAGTTTGTGAAAGGTCTGCCGACCGAGTGGAGCGAGATCAAAAACGTCGTCTGGAAAACACCGATCCCCGGCCGGGGCCACAGCACGCCGACGTTGGTGGGCGACCGCATTTATCTTGCCACGGCGGAAGAGGATGAGATGTACCAGTCGGTAATCTGCCTGGACAAGGCAACCGGCAAACCGGTCTGGGAAACCAGGGTGCACGAGGGCCAGTTTGCGGTGGGCCTGAACAAGCACGCGTCGCACGCCGGGACGGCCGTGGTTCATGATGGCGAGCGGTTGTATGTGAACTTCGTGATCGGCAACCAGGCGTACGCCTCGGCGCTGGGACTCGACGGCAAACTCCTTTGGCAAAAGTCAATCGGCAAATACAAGGTGCATCAGGGTTACGGCAGTTCGCCGATGGTGTTTGGTGATATCGTCGTGGTGAAGGCAGACACAAAAATCGGCGGTGTGATCTGTGGTTTGGACAAAAAAACCGGCAGCGAAATTTGGCGGCAGGAGCGACCCAAGCTGCCGAACTACACCACGCCGGTGGTGATCGAGGCGGCCGGAAAACAGCAGATGGTATTCTGCGGCTGCGAACTGGTCACGAGCCTCGATCCGTTGACCGGCAAAAAACTGTGGGAGGTGCCCGGCTCGACCGAGGAGTGCGTCTCGACGCTCGTCACTGATGGTACGCATATTTTTGTGAGCGGCGGTTGGCCGAAAAACCACACGGCCGCCATCTTGGCCGACGGTTCCGGCAAGGTGGCATGGAGGAACACCGCCCGGGTTTACGTACCGTCGATGCTCATCCGCGACGGTTTTTTGTATGTGACGATGGACGCCGGGTTCGCGATCTGCTGGAACGCCAAGACTGGTAAACAGCAGTGGAAGGAACGGCTCGGAGGAGCGTTTTACACTTCACCGGTGATGGCGGGGAACCGGATTTACGGGACGAACCTCGCCGGAAAGACGTTCGTTTTTGAGGCCAACCCGGATGAGTTCAAGCTGCTCGCCACGAACCAGCTTGGAGATGAGGTATACGCTTCGCCGATTGTCAGCGGCGACCGATTATACCTGCGTGTTGCCTTCAAGGACGAAGAGCGGCAGGAATTCCTCTACGCCATCGGCACGAAGTAACGGCCGCTTGGCCAAGTGAAGCGGGCTGAAAAAGCAGTCTCGGGGATTGTCTGGTCGGGCGTTTCCCGCTAGAACGTGTCCGGATGCCGTCCTTAGGAGAGCAATTGAAGAGTGCCCGCGAAGCGCAGGGCAAGTCTCTGGATGATATTGGCAGCGAGCTGAAGATTCGCGCCGACCACGTGGCGGCCCTCGAGGCAGGAGACTTTGACAAGTTTGATGCCCCGATTTTTGTTCGCGGTTTCATTCGCTCTTATTGCCGGATCCTCAAGCTCGATACCAACGCGCTCGTCGTGCAGCTTAATCAGGAACTGGGTGGCACCGAGACGCTAAGCACTGATCCGGCGCTACCCGGCAAGAAGGGTTTTGTCGACGGCCTGACCCTGTTTCTCTCACGTCTCAATTGGAGCATCTGGCTGCCGTTGATCGTTCTGGTTAGCATCGCGGCGATCGTCCTGTTGGTGGTCAACGCCAAGCAGGCCCAGCGCGAGGAACTTCAGCGTGGCGATTGGATCGATAAACTTCCCAGCGCGCAGTACACACCGGTTCAAACGAATCTGTTAAACCTCGAACTGCCGCTGCCGCCGGTTCCGGTCAAGCCCCCCTCCACCAACGCCCCGGCTTCCAACTGATTGTTCGCCCAGCTCTCCGCTTGGCCAAGCGCTTGGTTTTGGCTTGTCAAACGCGCGGGGTGACGGCGTCCTTTGGGCCGTCCTTTTTTCAAGATGCCAGATGACGCGAAACCGTTGCCGCCGGCCAACCTTATCCTGCGACACGAGTCGGACGCGGCCCGCGAGCGCAGTGCCTGCGGCCACCGCTATCGGCTGCTCAGCCGTGGCGACGAGGACGTCGCCGCGTGGGCGCATGCGGTGGATATCGACGGGGCCAAGCCGCACTATCACAAGATTGCGACCGAGTTGTACTACGTGCTCGAGGGCGAAGGCTCGGTGATGCTCGACGGGGAGGAACGCGAGGTGCGCAAGGGTAGCATGGTGCACATCCCGCCCGGCGTGGTGCACGGGGCCGTCGGCAAGATGCGGGTGCTCGTGGTAGGTATCCCGGACATCGACGACTCGGATGTCTACTATGTATGACGCAGGACGATTTTGACAATGACAAGACAACTCAAAGCGATAGCGGTCGGTTGCGCACTGGTGATGACCGGCGGGGCAGCCGTGCAGGCTGTGGTGGACACGGAGGCATTGCCGGACGTTGAGGAAGGTTTCGAGATCGGGTTCTTCGTGAAGGAGCCGCACATTATCAACCCGTCCGCGTTGTGCTTCGACAAACACGGCCGACTCTACGTCGGTGCCGGGCCGCAGTACCGGCATCCCCGGCCGGATTCGCCGACGGATTACATCAAGATCCTCATCGACAAGGATGGCGACGGCAAGGCCGAGACGGTGAAGACCTTCGCCGACGGGTTGAACTCTGTGCAGGCGATGGCCTGGCGCAACGACGAATTGTGGGTGGCCAACTCGCCGGAGTTGACCGTGCTACGCGACACTGACGGCGACGATGTGGCCGACGAGTATCAGGTCGTTTTCACCGGGTTGAACAACCTGCGCCACGGCCTGCACGGTCTCAACTGGGGGCCGGACGGCTGGCTGTACATGAGCATGGGCAACACGTGGGTGAAGGATCACGCACCGCTGCCGTTCCGCCATTTGCAGGGCAATAAGGCAGACGATCAAACCAAGTATCCGCTCACCAAGGTGTACACGCGTGAGACGTACCCGAAGAGTTATCACCCGATGAACAAGCGCGAGACCGAGGGCGGCATCTTCCGTTGTCGACTGGGCGGGCACGACCTCGAGCTGTTTGCACGCGGCATGCGTAACCCGTGGGACATCTGCATGGACAGCGGCTTCAACTGGCTGGGCACGGACAACGATCCCGGCGGGCCGGGCGAGCGCATTTTCATGCCGGTGCAACATGGCCACTATACCATGCGTCACCCTTGGGTGTTCGACTGGATGGGCAAACACATGGCCGTAGCGCCATCGTCCAATTTGTTTCCTAGCGTGAGCGGTTCCGGCACCGGCGTGGTGTTTTATGATTCCACACATTTCCCCGAGAAATACCGCGGCCGCTACCTGATCGCCGACTGGACGAACAACTGCATCTTTCTCTACAACCCGATGTGGGACGGCTCGCTGCAAATGCCGGCGGAGACCATGCGAAAGGTGGTCGATGGCGGTGTGACGCAGGGGGGTGACCTTGGCTACAAGGGGGCAGAAGGTCGCTCGTTGTTTCGCCCGACCGACATCGAGGTCGGGCCGGACGGCGCGTTGTACATGGCCGGCTGGGGATCGGTGTACGGTACCGAGTACGTCCCGGCTGAAAAATGGACAGCCGAGGAAAATGCCAAGTACCAGGGCCGCGTGTTCCGATTGCGCCACAAGGAGAACGCGCTCATCGACCGAAAAAAATGGGACACGGCCAAGCGCAAAAAAACACTAGCCGAGTGGACGTTTGACGAGTTGATCGAAGACATTGGCCATCAGCTTCAGGTCTGGCGCGTCAACGCGCAGGACGAACTGGTCCGCCGCGGTGCTGCCGTGCGCAAGCCGCTCATCGACGCAATTGATTCCGGCAATCTCACCGAGGCGCAGGCCACGTGGAGCGTCTGGTCGCTTGGCCACATCGACGGCCGCAGCGGCAACAGTAGGACCATCACCGCCTATGCCTTGGCCAACCGTGAGGCTGACCTCAACGTGCGTATCCAGGCCACGCGCATCCTTGGCGAAAACAAGGCCCAGGACGCGATCCCTGCGTTGATCCTATTGCTCGATGACAAGGAACCTCGTGTGCGCCTGGCTGCCGTGCAGTCGCTTGGCCAAGTGGGCTGGAGCGGCAACGACGACGCCATCCTGCAGGCGCTTGCAGACGAGACCGATCGGCTGGCGCTTTACAGTGCTTGGCAGGTGATGCGCCGTCAGCTTCCGCTCGAGAAGCGGCGCGCCCTGATGGGGGACGACCGCGCCGGCATTCGTTTGATGGCCGCGCTTGGCCTGATGGAGGAGCGGCAGGCTACGCCGGAGCAGATCTTTGCGCTGCAGGACGACTACGATCTCCGGATCAGTTCCGTCGCCAACGATTGGCTCCAAAAAACCGGTGCGAGAAAAGCAAACGTGGCGCTGACTGCGACCGAGCGAAATTTCCGTGAGCGAACGAAAGTCAGCATGAAGGCGAGCGGCGACTACGATGTGCTTTTCACCACCGACGGCTCCACGCCCAAGGCCGGCGGCACGGCGAGCAAGTACGCCGGCGAGTTTATCATCGACAAGGACACGGTGCTTCGCGCGGCTGCGTTCGCGAGTGGGCGGCAGGTGTCGAAGGTCGAGACGCTGGCGTTGCACCGCATCACCGACTCGGAGTGGACCGATCGATTGTTCGTGCGCAAGCTTGCTGCCAAGGGCTCGACCGATCCCTACGACGCAATCGATGAAGGGTTGCAGCGCGGCGTCCTCGCCTACGCCGATGGTTCCGGCGAGACGATTACCGAGCTGCCGGATAGCATTGCCGGGGCAACGCTGGTTCGCACCCACCCGAAGGATGCCAGGATCAGAGACAATGAGTTTTTGAGTTTCGAGATCAACCTCCCGGCTAATTTGTACGTGGCTTACGATGCTAAGGCTGCGCCGCCGATCTGGCTGAAGGGCGGCTTCGCCAGGATCGGCGGCTCGGTGGTGACCAGCCGGGGCAACCGTTTCGACGTCTACCAACGCTCCGCCTCAGCCGGGCGGGTGACGCTCGGCGGCAACCACGGCGGCGGCGAAAAATCGGGCGCGATGTATCAGGTCTACCTTACCAAGGCCGGTCTCAAAAAAGCTAACCTTGCCGGCTCCGTTAAGGCGATGGACAAGGCCGACCCGGCGCATGGTCGTGAGATCTTTTTCGGGCGCGGCACCTGTTTTGCCTGTCACAAGGCGGCCGGGCAGGGGATCACGCTTGGCCCGGACCTCAACGGCATTCGCACCCGACGGGATGTTGAGTACGTCATCCGCTCCATCCTCATCCCCGATGAGTACATCGTGGAAGGCTTCCAGCAGACCAGCCTCGCGATGAAGGACGGCCGCAAGTTGTTCGGCATGATTCAGGAGGAGACGGCGGAGACGGTGAAGATTTACCTGCCCACCGGCGAGCAGGTCGTCGTCCGCGCGGCCGACATCCTCAAGCGTGACGACGCAAAGAACTCCGGCATGCCCTCGAGCTTCATTTACACCCTGAGCGACAAGGACGTGGCCGACCTGACCGCATGGATCATGACCCTGCAGTAGGAAGATGAGGCACCGCTTATTCCTGTTGATGTCGGTCGCCCTGCTTGGCCAAGCACTTGGCCAGGCGGAGGTGCTGCTCAAGCGCGGCTCGGACTGGCGCTACCTCAAGGGCTCGCAGACGCCCGGCGACTGGCGGGCCGCGGACTTCGATGACAGCGCTTGGCCAAGCGGCGCCGCGCCGTTCCGCTACGGCGACGGGCAGGGCGGCACGGTCCTGGCGGACATGCCCCGCCGCTACTCCACTGTTTATCTGCGACGGACATTCGAGGCGCGCAACGTCAGCCGATTCAGTGTGCTCGATTTGTTGGTCAACTTCGACGACGGGTTCCTCGTGTGGATCAACGGCAAGTTGGTGACCGGGGCCAACCCGCCGCGCAGTGCTGCTTCGCAACTGGCTTCCGGTACGCACGAGTCCGGCCAGTTCGAGCCGTTCGAGATTCGTGATCCCGGGTTTTTTTTGAAAAACGGGACGAACACCATTGTTGTTCAGGGATTCAACCTCAGCCTGACGAGCAGCGATTTTTTGATCGATGTCGAGTTGGTCGGCATCCTTAAGGATGCTGTGCTGCCGAGGCTCGTGGACTTTTCGCCGAAGCCGGGTCAGCTCGATCAGTTCAACCGGGTCACGTTGCAGTTTAGCGAGCCGGTGCGCGGCATCGACGGGAGTGAGCTGCGGCTGAACGGCGAGCCGTCCATCGCGATCGACGGGGAGGGTGCCGAGTGGACGTTTCAGTTTGAGGACGCCGACTATGGCGAGGCGGCATTGACGTGGGAGGCCGACCACGGCATCGAGGATTTCGGCCGGCCGGCCAATCCGTTCGTCCCGACCTCGGCTGAACTTGGGCGTTACCGTGTGGTCGACGACGTCCCCCCGACTTTGTCGGAGATCGTGCCACCCCCCGGTGCCACGGTGCGTGGGCTCAAGCGGCTGCGCCTTTTTTTTGACGAGCCAATCAACGACCTCCGTGTGGAGGACATTCGCATTAATGGCTTGGCACCGAAGAGCGTGACCGGTTTTTCCGCCGGCCCATGGGAGGTGGAGTTCGGGAAAATTTCAGCCGGCAAGGTGAACGTCGCTTGGCCAAGCGCAAAGGGCATCACCGACCGGGCGGCCAAGCCGAACGCCTTCACGGGAAGCGGGTGGACGTACACAGTGGATCCTGATCACTGGCCGGGTAGCGTGGTGATCAACGAGTTCGTGGCAACCAATCAGACCGGGTTTAGAGACGAGGAAGGTCAGGCGGCCGACTGGATCGAGCTGCAAAACACGGGGCGCAACGCGGTGAACCTCGGCGGCTGGGCGTTGACGGATGACAAGGGTCGGCCCGGCCGCTGGATATTCCCCAATGTGGAATTGGGTGCAGGCGAGTTTTTGGTGGTGTTCGCTTCCGGCAAAAACCGGCGTGTTGCCGGTGAGCCGCTACACACGAATTTCAAGCTCAGCTCGGCCGGCGGTTACGTTGGTCTGACCAGCCCTGAGCTACCGCGAAAAATAGTCGACAAAATTTCCGGTTACCCGGAGCAGCGGGGCAACATCTCTTATGGGCTGTCCGGGACGGACGAGCCCGTGTATTTCATCCGGCCGACCCCCGGCGCAGAGAACGGCGCGGGCAGTTTTAAGAACATCCTCCGCAGGCCTAAGTTCAGCCGGAAGCGCGGTTTTTTCACCGAACCGTTTGAGCTGGAGTTGAGCAGCCGGGACGATGGCGCGGTGATCCGGTACACGACTGATCACTCGGCGCCGACAACGGATAGCGGGCAGCTTTACGAGGCACCGATTCGGATCACGAAATCCACGGTCATCCGTGCGGCGGCGTTTCGGCGTGGCTCATGGCCGTCAAGAACGGCAACGCACAGCTTTGTGCTTGGCGACTCCGAGGCGGTCACGTCGCTGCCGATGGTTTCGCTGGTCACCGAACGGAAAAATCTCTGGGGCGAGACCGGCATCCTCGAGATCGAGCCGCGCAACACCAACAAGCGCGGGATCGCGTGGGAGCGGCAGACATCTGCAGAGCTGTTTTTTCCGGACGGCGCGGATGGGTTTCAGATCGAGAGTGGTCTGCGGCTGCAGGGCGGGGACTTCATTCGGGGACGCCACACGCCGCACGGCCCGGTGCCGTGGAGCAAGTATTCGTTTCGGCTTTATTTCCGCGGCGGCTACGGCGAGAGCCGGTTGAACCACCGGCTTTTTCCCGACCTGCCGCTGGACGAGTTCGAGCATGTGGTGCTGCGCGCCGGCATGAACGACTCGATCAACCCGTTTATATGCGACGAGCTTTGCCGCCGGCTGTACCGCGATCTCGGTCACGCCTCCAGCCGGGGCATCCTCGCGAACCTCCTGCTCAACGGCGAGAGTCAGGCCTACTACAACCCGACCGAGCGCGTGGACATCAACTTCCTCCGCTCGCGTCACGGCGGTGGTGCCCAGTGGGATCTCATCGCTCAGTTTGGTGAAATCCGCGAGGGCGACGATCTCGAGTGGCGGCGGTTCAAAAGCCTCAGCATCGGTGCTGACCTCACCGTCCCGGCGGACTACGCCAAGGCGGCCGCGTTAATCGATCTCGATAACTTCATCGACTACATCATGCTGTGCGTCTACGTCGACATGGACGACTGGCCGTACAACAACTGGCGTGCCGGCCGCGAACGCCGTGCCGGGGCCAAGTGGCGATTTTACATCTGGGATGCCGAACGCTCCTTCGGCACCGACGGCAAACAAATGCTGGGCCGGCAGCGGCGCGTGGTAACCTCCAACAACCTCACGAGTGGCGCACTCGCCAGCCGCGCCGAGATAGCCCGCATCTTCCGCTCATTTGCCGCCAATCCGGAGTTTCGACTGCGTTTCGCTGATCGGGTGCAGAAACATTATTTTAACGGAGGCGCATTGACGGATGATAACATCGCGTTGCGCCACAGCGAACTGGCCAGCCGGATGAAACACGTATTGCCGGACATGAGCCCGCACATTGGCGAGGTGTGGATTCCGCGCAGGCGGGCGATCGTGATGGAGCAGATGGCGAGCATCGACCTCCAGCGCTCGGCCAACGCCCCGCGATTTAGCCAACACGGCGGCACGGTCCCGGCCGAGTTCGGACTAAACATCACCGCACCGGACGGTGAGGTGCGCTACACCATCGATGGCACCGATCCGCGCGGGGCGAACGCCAAGCCGTTCACCGGGCCAATCGCGTTCGATCGCCATACCATCGTCAAGGCACGCACTTGGGCGGACGGCAAATGGAGCGCACTCACCGAGGCAAACTTCACGCCGGAGCCGCTTGGTTTTCCGGTTCGATTCACCGAGGTGATGTACGATCCGATCGGCGGCAGCGAGTACGAATTTGTTGAGCTGCAAAACGTCAGCCAGACCGAGGTCGACCTGAGCTGGTACCGCATCAGCGGCATCGATTTCCGTTTCCGGCTACAGGCCAAGCTTGGCCCGGGCGAACGCGTCCTGCTTGCCAATGCCATCGACTCCGACGCCTTGGCCAAGCGCTATCCCCGGCTAAAGGTTTACGGGAGATACAACGGCACCTTGGCCAGGGGTGGCGAAAAGCTGGTGCTCGAGAATCCGCTTGGTCAAACGCTGGTGACGCTCAAGTACAACGACAAGGCTCCTTGGCCAAGCGCGGCCGCCGGGGAGGGCCACTCCCTCGAGATCATCGATCCCCTGGCCAACCCCAACGACCCCGCCAACTGGAAAGCCAGCACCGAAAAGGGCGGCACTCCGGGAAAGTAATCCTGAAGTTTTCGACGATTGAACTCAGCCGCCGATGGCTGGGTTGAGCCAGGGTGTGCGGGCGTAGAACCAGAATGGTTTCATCGTCTCGACGTGGCCGTCTGACAGTGCGTTGACGCTCCTGCCGCCGTGGCGCAGATGAGGGCCGCCCCACCACGGATTGCTGGTGCCGGTCATGCACGGCGGGCAGCCGGAGCCGTTGATCATTACCGCCGGGTCGCCGATCATGAATGCCCCCAGCTTGGTGGTGGAATTGACATCCACGCTGGGCCGTTTGCTGGCGTTGGCCTGCACGCCGGAGTCGACGAGGTAGACGACCTTCGCGTGGTTCTTCACATTCGAATCCTTGGTGTGCACGTATTTGACCCAGTGGCTCAACTCGCCGCCAAGCACGTGGTTCATCGCGTAGTCGGTGGCCGCGGGGTACGGGAACGGCGTCCCGCCCACGTGCGAGGTCTTCACCGGTTTTCCCTTTCGGGATGGGCAGATGAAAATGTTGGTGGAGTTCAGGAACGGGTCGAGCAGTTCGTACCACGTGTGAAAGACCTTGGAGTAGGGAGGGTGTACGAAGATGACGACATTCTTGTCGTCATTGTCGGCCGTGTACATTTTGCCGGCCAACAGGATCTGCTTGTTGTTGTTGACGCAGTAGGCCTCGTGGGCCTTCGACTTGGCCTTGGCCAGCGCCGGCAGCAGTAGTCCGGCGAGGATGGCGATAATGGCAATCACCACCAGCAGTTCGATCAATGTAAAGGCCTCTCTTGTTTTCATTATGGTAAAAAGAGGGGACTCCCAACGTCGGTTGTCGGCAAGCCAATTATGTGGCGGCCGAGCTGTCGGAGGAGGAACAGATGGCGCAGTACGAGGAGGCCCTTAAGGAAACCGACTGGGGCCATCAACCCTGTTAGCCAAGCGCTTGGCCAAGCGCAGGGCGCTCCAATTTCTCTTCCTAATCGCAGAGGACGCGGAGTCGCGGAGGGCCGCGGAGGAAACCCGAAATAAGGTGGGTTGTGGGTTTGTTTCGTGCCGATATCTAATCGTCGATTCTGATATCCCTCCGGGAGGAATTTTCGTGATGATGGCTCCGGCGGTGGAGCTTCGCGAACCACCGGCTAATTGCTTTGAAGCCTCCGGCTTCATCCCTCTCTTGGTCTACTTTCTGCGGCCCTCAGCGTCTCGGCGTCCTCTGCGTTAACAAAACGAACATAGGAAACCGCCTTCGGCTATTTACGCTCCCGCTTTTTCGATTCGCTCCTTGGGGGCATTCCGTACCCGGCGCCGAACGGATTATTCGGATCAATCCCTACGCCGAAGGGATCGCTCTGACCATTCCCGTAACCGGGCATCATCCCTGGCATCATGCCCGGGAAAGGCATCATCATTTGCTGGAACGGATCGTTCTTCGCCATGATTTCGTCACGTTGCTTGGCGGTCATGCTTTTTGCTTTTTTGCTGCGCAGGTAGACGATGGTTTCCCTCCCTTTTTTGGTCATCTTCGGCTTCACCTTCTTTTGCGAGAACGGATTCATGGGATCCAGTTGCGGATCGAATTGAAACAGGATGGAATCCAATGGTGTGAATCCCATGGAATCCTTCACATTGAGCAACGCCCCGTTGTTGTACAGCAGTTCACACATGGCCTTGCTTTGAGTTTCGGCGGCCATATGCAAGGCTGTTCTGCCTGTTCTGAACGTGGATTCCATAGCTCCCAACATCTCTTCATCCTCCACCGGTTTTTCTTTAAGGTTCGGGTTCACTTTCTTTTCGAGTAATCGCTTGGCCAAGTCGAGGTCGCTTGCCAGAGTGGCAACCATGAGTTCCGTATACCCAGACTCACCGTATTGATTGAGTGGTTCGCCCTTGGCCAAGCGCTGGTTGATCTCCTCGATATCATCCTTGAAGATTTCAGCGGCATCTTCTGGTGTTAGCCCGAACGTGTTCATTCCACCTAAGCCTAAATGACCGCCCCCTCCCATAAACCCGGGTGGCAAAACGCCCTTTGCACCCTTGTTGTTAAAATTGTAACCCGGCCCCTTACCGAATGGACCGCCACCGGGCGGCATCATTCCATATCCCAAGGGGTTCATTCCCATCAAATTATTCGTGGAACCAAAAGCAGGCGCACCATAAGGGTTCATCCCCATCATCGGGTTCATCCCCATCATTCCCATCCCGAATGGGTCGGCCAGCAAGGAGTCCATCCGTTTGGATAGGGCGGTACTTCGTTCTTCTTCGTTCAAATGAACGCCTCCGTTCGCCTTGAGGTAGTTGATAATATCGCTAAGTTGTTCTGCTTTATTCGGATCTTTTTCGCCGGGAAGGGCCATTAGAGCATAATCTGTTGTAGTGAGTCCGGCTCCGTCTTTGTGGTTCACGTTGGCCCCATTCGTGAGCAACAACTCAGTCAGTTCCTTGCTGACTATTTCAACCGCTGAAAAGAGAGGCGTGGTTTTTTGTGAATTGGTGCCCGGCCCGAATCGGTCTGGTGCGTTCGGGTTTGCCCCTGCTGCCAAAAGGCGTTTTGTTAACTCGACGTCTTCAGCTTCAATCGCGACGAATAACTCCGTATACCCCCATTCATTGTACTGATCGAGTGGTTCGCCCTTGGCCAAGCGTTCCTTGATTTTTTCGATCTCTGATTTTTGTGTTCGGGAATTGGTGGAGGCCCGGAATGGTTCAACCGGTTCTTCTCCCGGAGCCTTACCGGTCGAGAGTTCGGGTGTATTTACCGGAGGTTCGACCGGATCTTTGCCGGCAACTTCTTCCGGATTACCACTTAGCGTGAGAATAGCGACTACGCCAAGTACCACGACCCCGGCGGCGATGCCGACGATGATCTTGGAAGATTTGGGGGTGGACTCCTCGACCCACTCCTCGTCGTCCTCCTCGACCTCGGCAAACGCGGGGACGGTCATCGGTTTGCTGCAGGAGGGGCAGTCGATCTTTTGTCCGGCCAGTTCCTCGGGGACGGAGAGGTGCTGATCGCAACCCGGGCAGTTGATTTTGTGTTCAGCCATAAGCTAATTTCGGTTCAAAGGGCATATTTAGATTTGTTTTATAAAATGTCAATTTGGTTTTTTTAAATCATGGCAGA
>CEWJ01014276.1_pt1 | contig 19441 bp, 30 predicted proteins | sample 350291 | NCBI WGS metagenome assembly CEWJ01 (sample SAMEA2622923, study PRJEB7988) | marine metagenome | isolation source: saline water (ENVO:00002010), including | reverse complement strand
AGTCGATCCCTATAATGCCAATCATTTGATACATCCTCTTTATTCTTTAATATTGATTTTATTCTCTCTACTTGACTTGAAACTGCGTCAGCAGTTTTTTTTAGGTTTAGAGTTAATATGGTTTCTTTATTTGTTGACACCGACTTTTTGGCTTCGCCAAGAAATTCAGGTGTAACACCATTCCAATCGTTACCCGTCTGATCTGATACCACAATCGCTCCAGTCATAGCCGCAAGGTCTTCCAACAATTCAAACCGATTCAATCCAACTCCCTCTGGAGGAAGCACATTCACCTTAAGAATACCTTTTGCCTTATTCACATTAAGCACGTTCATTACAGGTTGTTCTATTTCAGATATGATAAGGAGCGATCTTTTGGTATTCATAGCGGTCTTAAGTGGGACCTCTATGTCTTCAAGGACATCAATTTTTTTATCAGATATTAAAACAAAGGGATTGTCTAGTACGACAGTGTTTTTTTCTTTGTCAGTGATTAGGTATGGGCTTTGGAAGCCTTTCTTGATTCTTGTTCCTTCAACTATCTCTACATAGGTTTCAGATGTCATAGACTCCTCTATAGTTACAACGCCATCAACCCCAACTTTATTGTATGCTTGGGAAATTATTTTTCCAAGAGCAGCGTCATTGTTTGCTGATATAGTTGCTACGCTTTCAACAGACTGCTCATCTACTGGTTTTGCTTTTTTATCTAAATACTGATATACCTTATTTGATAGATATTCTATTTCTTCTCTAAGTTTTGTAACATTGATTTTGGGGTTTTCTTTAATTTTTTCAAAAGCGTTACCAATAATAGCTCTAGCTAAAACTATAGAGGTGGTTGTTCCGTCTCCAGCTTCATCAGCTGTCTTAATAGAGGCTTGTTTTATAATCTCAGCTGCGAGATGTTCTACCGGGTCTGATAGGTTTATTGTCTTTGCAACTGTTACTCCGTCTTTAGTTATGTGTGGTCTACCAGTTTGATCTTCAAGTATCACGGTTGTTCCGGCTGCTCCAAGTGTAGAGCTTACTGCGTCAGCTACTTTGTTTACTCCTTCAATCAAAGAAACTTTAGCGTCGTCATTAAAATCTATATTTTTTTCTATCATAATTAAATTTTATTAAAGTAATGTAAAAGTAATCAATTATATTATTTCTTATCCTTTTTAGCTCTTTCAATATCAAAAGAGTTTTTCTTAAGATATGGATAAAAATGCTTTATCTCCCAATGTAATCTATATTCATATCCGTTTTCAAACTCTTTGTCACACTGACTACACTTTATGATTTTCTTTCCCATAACCAACCTATGGCTATAAAAATTATCCAACCAAGTGCTAGAGATAAAATAACGACATGTTCACTCGTGTTCATTGCTTGATTGTATTGTAAAAAGAGTATGTATTATAATGGCTACTATAGCGTGTAGAAGTATTTTTGAGGACCCAAGCCCTAAGGTCATCATGCCACCATATATTCCATACATATATAGCAGGCAAGCAAAAATGTTTATCGCAATAACTATTTGGCCCATCCAATATTTCACAGAGGGGCTCCATATTTTTTTAAGTATTAAAAATATAACTCCAAATAAAGACGCTTCAAATAGAAATTGACTCACCACTATCCCAATTGTATTCTATTGACAACAATAATAAGTGAAATACGATCCCGGATATCTTTCTTTCGTCGTTCAACACCGCTTCTAAACCCACCATAAACGCATACGGTGGCTGCACAACTATATTAATCATTTGACAAAGATTTAATTCACTGCAAAGATACAAAGATTATAAAGAATAGGGTGGCGGGTTTTAGTGTCATTTTAATGTACACTATATATATAAAACACTTAAATGATACTTTTTTCCGCCACCTTAGAAATATTGAGTATTTGGGTTATATATATAATACAAACGGCAAACGCACACAGAAAAGTCGTTTGTCAGACCTACTGCACCTCTATTTTAGAATCCAGTTACACAAACATTTTACCTTTTTGTTACGATAGACCACTATAATGGACAAACTATCGTACAATACACGCAGTAATGCAACATCCCTATATCCCTCTTTATATGTACTAGGGTTTTCCTCACTACCAACCTTTTATAAAGTCGATAAAATAAAGTCATATATAAGATTGCCTATGTACCAATGATGTAAGATTTAGTATTTGTGGTTTGGTAGATTCGAACTAATACATTATATTTGTGTGTCTTTTGGACGGATGCCAATCTGTAGATTACTGAAGACGGCTGAAGAGAAGCAGTCAGGTTAAAAACCCAAGAGCGATTCGCTCACTACACAATCCAAACGTAGTCTTCTTATCAACAATTGCCAACATAGGCATGGTGGTAGAGCATCCTCGCTCCCAGTGTTGACTACATCCTCCTCCAATGGAGATAGGGACTACGGCTAAATGCCGTCTATACATATATATTTAAAGATTGATGGAAGCTAATCAAACCCAGTAATACTGACGAGTCCAAATGGTTTGAGCGTTTAGTAGCTTTCATACAGGACGAAACGTGACGATGAGGTAGTTGTTTCAATTACCTCTGCGTCTATTACTAATCTTAAAACTATATTAAAATGAACTACACTAATTATCTACAGAAGATTCAGAAACATATGAATCCAACGAAAGAGTACACTCACAGAAGATTTGACAGACACGAAATTTTTGGACAGGATGATAGAACATTGGTATTAAATATGATTCAATCAACCTATGGAACTGGAGATTATGATTCTGAAATAACAAACATGCTGTTTGGACTTTTTGATGGTTACTGGTATGATAGACTTATGACTGATTTGCATGAGTCAGAAATATTCAAACCAAGTACACTAATTGAACTTTCTGAAATATTAGATAGAGTAGAAGAGTCTATTTAATTATGGTCGGAGGAAGAGATTCCTCCAACGTCTATTACTAATCTAAATATTATATAAAATGGAAAATACAATTTCAATTCAAATGTTTTCAAATGCTGAAATTCTTACTTGTAACGCATTAGATAAATTAGATGTTAGCGGATTAAATCCTCAAACATTCAAACTAATTAATGCCGTAGTTTACAACGTATGTGAGCAATTAGAAAATTCAGAACAATTGAAAAAACATTCAATCAAGATTAACTGATTGTTTGTGATTGGGAGAGACAATCTCCCAACGTCTATTACTAATCTTAAATAAAATAAAATGGATATTATATCTAAACACTTTGATTTAGCTAAAGAGCAAAATGCAGTATTCTATGTTAATTCTAATCCTAAAAATTATGATGATAACATCGGCACATTATGGTGTTCATTGTTGGAACTGAAAAAGTTTGCAATACACAATGAGCCATCACAATTGCCAAGAATAGATAAACTTATCGATGGACTTGATGAGATTGATGAGTTTATGGCATTCGGTAGGAATCTTTAGTTACAATGGGAGGGTAATCCTCCCACGTCTATTACTAATCTTAAATTATATAAAATGAAAAATTCTATTACAAAAAATCAAGAGTTTATTAGCAAGTCAGAAGTAGAAAATACTTTGGATAAGTTTAACATGAATTGGAAAGTTGAAAAGAAACCATTGCAATTTATTGATGGTGTCGATTCATACAAAACCGATTTTTTCGGTGTTGTCCGTTCAGATAACAAAGATTGTTTTGGTGCATTTACCAAGCAATACGAAATATTCCAAAATTCAGAACTGGCTGAACTGGTTTTGAATGTTGCCGATGTGATTGGGAAACCAATAACACATGGTGTATCATTTAAAGGTGGTCGTAGAGTTGCGATGCAGTTGGAACTGGAGCCAATCAAAGTTGGTCAAGATACAATCAAGCGTTATGCAACTGCTATTAATTCTCATGATGGTAGCACCTCATTAAGATGGGGTACTACTGGAGTTACAATTTCATGTGACAATCAATTCTCTGCAATGAAAAAATCATTAGAATCCTCTGCACGTCATACGAGCAATATGAGAAGACTAATAGATGTATCATTGAGAGCATTGGAAAATCTTGAAGAGTCTGATACAAGTCTGTACGAGACTTTTAATAAGATGGCAAACATTGAGATTGATGATTCCTTTGCACAAAAAGTGATTGAAAAAATTAGTGGAGTTGATACTAAACTTTCTATGGCTATTGCCCAAGATAAGTATAGTACAAGGAAGATTAATATTTGTGAGAAAGTTACAAGGTCAATCGCTGAAGAGATGAGTTATAAAGGTAAAACACTATGGGGTTTATTTAGTGGTGTTACACATTATAGCACTCACAAAGGAGGGTCAGAGAATTCAAGACAAGAGTCTAAATTGACTGGTAGTCTTCAAAGACTTGATCAATCTATCTTCAACCAGTTTAGCAATATCGTTGCACAAAAATCTAATTATGGATTTGGTGGTAAGGTTACTGCTGATAATGGTTTAGGAAGAGTTTTTGTTTAATATGATTGGAGGGATGTATTTCCCTCCAACGTCTATTACTAATCTTAAAATTAAATATTATGAAAATTACAATTATTGAAACAAAGACTATTTCAACAGAAATTGAAGTTGAAGCTGATTCAGTTGAACAAGCACAAAAACTTTATAATGAAGGAGAGTATAGTGATGAATTTTCTCGTGAAGAACTTGAGCAATGGAATGTGATTGACGACAAAAGTCAATTTTTAGTTGACGATGAGATTGTTATCAATTGGGAAGACAATCCTACACCGTTATATACTCTCAAGGTTAATGAGGACAATATGAAGGATTCTTCTTCCAAAACCTATCTTTTAGTCGATACTTGGAATGGAGAAGGATATTCTTCTGAAAATGGTGTACAAATTAAAAAGTATTCGTGTGAGCATCAAGCATATAATGATGCTGAAGAATTTGTTAAAAGACAAGTTAATTTTAACAAGGGTTTTGTGCCTAAATGTGAGAGTCTACACGAACATCCAAGCGTGGAGTTTTACGATGATAATTCTCAATGGGGCGATGGTAGATTACTGAAGAAAAAAATCATATCTTATTCAGTTGGAGAAGACTATGGGTCATATCAGATTCTTGAATTCAATCAAAGTAATAAAATTCCGTATGGCGTTAAAATAACAACAAGTTTAAATGAAGTTGAAGTTTTAACAAAGGAGGAATATTTTGAAGAGATTGATAATTTGATTACTAAAGTTACGGAGCATGATTGTTCTGAAGCTGAAGAACTTGAGGAGCAAAGAAAATCTCAAGGAGAAAAATTTGAGCCATTTATTTCGGCTGAATATTATAACGGAGATTGTGACTATCAATTCAGATTAATTAAATAATTGTTTGGGGGCTATGTGTCCCCAACGTCTATTACTAATCTTAAATTATATAATTATGAAAATTAATTTTATTAAGTATGAACATTCTCATGGAGGTAGGGAAAAGTATTTCCCAGTCGGAAAGAAAAAAGATTTGGTAGGAGATTGTGCTATTAGGGCAATCGCATTATCATTAGAACTGGACTACATGAAAGTCTTTAAAGACTTAATGGATGTGGCAGTTGAGAAAGGAATTCCGTATTTGAATTGTCGTGATGTTTATGAGCCTTACTTGGAAAGTAAAGGGTGGACTAAAAAATCTTTGAAACAAGGTAAGGGTTGGTTACCAATGTGGAAACACAAAAGGTTTTTAGATGTTAACAAAAACTACATTTTTGATATAAAAGTAGGGTTTGGTGGTCATCTAACATCAGTTGTAAAAGGTGTCAATAGAGACACATGGCTATGCCAAGAACGGAAGGCTTTATGTTTGTATGAAAGCCCATAATTTTTTGGGGGGGTATATCCTCCCCAACGTCTATTACTAACTTTAAATAATATTATATGGAAAATCAATATACAGAGGTTTCAAGAGAAAGAAACAAAAATCCTGACCACTATTTGGTAGTCAAGAAAGGTTACGATGCAGAAAAAATGAAAGGTTTTATGTTATCAAAGACTGGAACTTGGATTCAAAGCGATTGCCCGTCAAGTAAAAATCCCTCAAGGCACGTTGAATATTTTTCGACACTCGATGACGCTATTGAAAAGAGAAATATTTCTCCTAAACACCGAGACATAGTGGCGTTCTATTATTGGACTATACGTTTTTCTACTGGAACTGGTATTAATGGATTCAGTACGGATTCAGAAGAAGTTTTAGTTAATGTTGATTAGATTAGTTTTTTTATATGGGGGGTAGATTTTTCTACCTCTCATTTTTTTATATAGTATTATATAACGTCTATTACTAACTTTAAATTTAATAATATGTTACATTCAAAATTTAGTACATCCTTTGACCACGAAAATCAGTCGGTGTCAATATGGATTACACACAAAGTAAACGAAGAGATGACTAACTTAAATCTTAATTTTTACTTTGACGAAAATGGTTTTTTAGAAATAGAAGAGCCAAGCAAAAGAGAATCATTTAAATATTTAGCAAGGCACGTTAAGACAACAATGCCCAAGCTAAAAGAATATCTTGAAGACTTATATAAAGACGACAAGATTTTAAATGAGTCTTATCAAGAGTTACTGGGAAATCCAAATTTTCGTAGCATTTGGGAGTCTGAGTAAAAACAAGAGGGGTAGGAGACTATCCCTCAACGTCTATTATTAATCTTAAATTAAATATTATGAGTAAAATAATGAGTAAAAAGGTTTCCTTAATTAAGGAATTTTATATGAATCTCGGAGGGTTTCATATTGACTATCCAAATTGTGAAAGTTGGACAGATGAAGAGTGGATAGCACAAGCTGATGCAGATGATTTAGATATAATGAGCCAAGACAATGGGTCAGATTCTCTTACAACAATTAATTTGGAGGACGATGGGTCAAAATCTTCTGATGCATATGATGAGGAAAGACTGCAAGAACAGAATGCTGAACTTGATTCTAAAGTAGAGTGGTATAATTATTTTGTTGACTATGTATATAAAGTAAACAAAAACTTATACAACGATGCCTGTGAATATGCCGACAAAGAACAATCAGATGATTAGTATTTGGTAGATTCGAACTAAATACATATCTTTAACACAAATTCAATTTAATATGATAACAATAGAAGACTTTAAAAGAGTAATCCAAGACATCAAGGATGATAAAGAATGGATAAACGATAGCCATTCTAAATTCGAGTACATAGGAATATGTCAAGGTTTAGATAGGGCTTTGAGACATTTTGAAGAAATTTCAAAAGAGAAAAATACTATATGTATAGAGTGGGGAGTGGATGATATTCGCTCCCTTGGTTATACTTGTACCGATGAAGAAGGTATGCAAGTATTAGAAACAATGAAAGATAATTATGATGCAAATTATGGAATTTGTTGGGAAACTTTACATAATTTTTGCGATAGCTTTGATTTAAAAGAAAAAGGCTCTTTATACAATTGCACAATACAATGGAGGGACAACAATGAAATCTGCAAAAACTATATAATAGGAGTTGGAGATGTAGTTGATGATGACACAATTTTTTATAATTGTGAGGACATAGAGGAATTTTATGATCTCTATGTAAAAGGTTCAAGTAAAAAAGATTTGACATCAAAAAAACCTGATGCTATAAATCTACCTGAATTTAAAATATTATCGTATAACAAATTATAATTTAATTAAATGGGAACAAGAAGTTTAACAAGAGTAATTCCAATAGATGGAGATAAGCTATTGGGAGAAAAAAGAAAAGTAACAGAGAACACCTTAAAAAAGTCTGTAGAGCAGACATTTAAGGATATAGCGAGGTATGTGGTCAAGCATACGAAAAGTGGCAAGGCTAAAGACTCTCTTATAAATTTATATAGGCAGTATGATGGTCATATGTATGGACATGGGCTAGAACTGGCTAAATTTTTAGATGGGTTTACCTTGGTTAATGGTATAAGGTCAGACATTGATCCAAAAGACAAAATAGCTAATGGATCAGAATGTTTATCTGCACAATTGGTTAAGCATTTTAAGAAAGATGCAGGTCAATTTTATTTAATGCCATTTAAAAATGAGGTGGGTGCATATTCAGAGGAATATATCTACAACATTTATGTAATCCACTTTACATTGAGTGCAACAGACACTAGGTTTGTTATGAATATTTCAGTCACGGATACATATAAAGAAGAGGACGACCCTGAAAAGTATATATTCTTCCAAGGGACAGACAAATTTCTGAAAGAGACTACAGAGAGGAACGAGAGAATGAAACGATACAATTAGTTTATGAGAAAGAAATCAGAACTATTTATAAAGGCTGAAAGGGTTATCAAGTCTTGTAAAAAGCAGTCGCAGTTTGATACTTGCGTTAAGTATCTGACTCTTCTAGCAACATTGCAACCTCAAGAAAACATCGAGGCTCTGATGGACTTGTTTCACAAGCAGATTAATTTGTTTTTGAAAAATTAGGTTTATTAACAAGTTATTAGTAGTTTTAAAATTAGATAAATTTTTTGGGAGGGTTTCATTGTATTTTTGGTTAGTAATTCTTTATAATTTGTTTAGAGGGGTTCCCTCCCTCCCCTCATAAACAAAGATTCACAAGCATGGAAAATAATTTAGATAATTTAGACGATTCAAACGAGTGGCATTTATGGACACAATTACCATACATTCACTACAAAAAAACAAACGATGATAAAAATAAGAATATTCAATTACCAAAGGTATTTGAAAGCAAGAAAGAAAAGAAGAAGAGAGCAGATGGTCAGAAAGAAAATTGTGACTTGTCACTTAGCCATGATGAATCTCTGTATGCAAAAAGCAAGAAAGAAAATCAAAAAGAAAAAGTTTAGAAACAAGCTAGACAAGACTTTAAAAGACTTAATTTGGTATGAGCGATATCTCCAGGGTTTACAGAAATGATAAAATTTCTGTTCTTTTTGAAAGGTTAATATCCAAAGGATATGAATCAATAAGGTTTGGAAAATTAAATTATATATATGGAAAACTATTTAAAGTTGAAAAGTATATTAAGACCAACGGAGACCATCATTACGAAATCTATCATACTAATAGTAATATGTATAGACCAATGGAAGACGAGCTTATTGATCTTTTTTTAAAAGACGATCCACAACATATTGAGAACTGCCTAGCTTTAACCTACAAACAAAACACTCTTGAGAGTTATTCAGACGATATCAAGAAGGGTCATATAAAACTGACTGATAAGATGACCACAGAGATCAAGACTCTAAATAAAAACATTCAGTCGCTATTAAATATAAATGCAATTAACTTAAATACTTACTTAAATGACAAAACAAAAAACAAAATACGTCCCCCTAAAAGCGGATCAGATTGATTTTAGGGTACAATCGAACACAGACAAAGGAGCAATAATACTTGCATACAAAGACGCAAGGTGTGACATGAAAATCCTTGACGATCTTTACGGAAAGTTTGGGTGGAAGAAAAGCTATGAGTTAATAAACGGAAACTTATTCTGTAGTGTATCAGTTAAAGACCCAGACTCTGGCGAATGGATCTCAAAACAAGACGTAGGTACTGAATCTAAAACAGAAAAAGAAAAAGGACAGGCGAGTGACGCATTTAAAAGAGCGTGTTTCAATTGGGGTATCGGTAGAGAACTTTATGATTTTCCATTCATTTGGATTAATTTCCTGCCAAATGAATCTCCAATTCAGTTTCAAAGAAGGCTTAAAAAACTTCAATGGAAAGTGGAGTATGATAAAGACAACAGGGTTTCTTACCTTGGAGCAGTTGATAGAGAGAATAAGAAACTTGTTTACGAATATAAAGCATCTTAAATATGGAATATAATTATAATAAAAACGAAAAGGTGGCATATGAAAAAGGATACAGGGTCACCAAAGAAGGAGTTGTTATTGGTAAGAGAAAGAATCCAGTTGGTTGGGTTCACACAAACGGATATAGAAGATTTAAAATTAGAGATCATGAAGGAAAAAATCTTAATGTTGGCGTTCATCGTCTACAGGCGTATCAGAAATATGGCGAGGAGATTTACACGAAGGGATACATGGTTAGACATTTAGATAATGACTGCACCAACAATCACTACGATAACATAGACATTGGAACTGCTAGTCAGAACGCATTTGATGTTGAGGCTGAAAGAAGAAAACAGAGGGCTTTACACGCATCTAGTTTTATAAAAAAACACAACCATGACGAGGTTAAAAAATATCACGAAAAGCATGGAAGTTATAAAAAAACTATGGAGCATTTTAATATTTCCAGTAAAGGAACATTGTCATACATATTAAATAAACAGTCATGAGAAAAAACTTTGATTCATATCTTTTCAGATGTTCATCTCTTGGAAAGCTGATGATAAATCCAAGATCAAAAAAAGACTCTCTTTCAGTAACAACAAAAACTTATTTGAAAGAGTTACATAAAGAAATCTATTTCGGTAGATCAAAAGAGATACAGAGTAAGTTTTTAGAAAAAGGCAAGGTCGTTGAAGACGAATCAATAGATATGTTAAATAACTTTCTTGGCAAAAAATATGTCAAAAACGAAAAATCATATGCCAATAGTTACCTTTCAGGAACTCCTGATATCTACGCTGACGAACTGATTGATATAAAATCCAGTTGGAACCTACAAACCTTTCCTTTGTATGAGGAGGATTTGCCAAACAAAGATTACTACTGGCAAATGCAAGGCTATATGGCTCTAACAAGAACTAAAAAATGTAAAGTAATATATTGTCTAACAGATACACCTATGGAACTAATTCAAGACGAAATCAGAAGGTTTTCATGGAAGGCAGGTATGATTGATGTGCCGGTAGAGATTGAAGATGAGATAACAAATAATCTTCAGTTTAGCGATATTGAAACTGAACATAGAATAAAGTCTTTCGATGTAAATTACAACGAGGAAGACGTTGAAAAACTTTATGAAAAGATAAAACTCTGTAGGGAGTTTTTAACTGACCTGTCAGTTATAGCAGGACAAAAGATTGTAAATACTATAATATAAATTAAATGGAATTAGAAGGTAAAATTAAATTAATCGAAAAAACTGAAAGCTTTGGAAGTAATGGTTTCCAAAAAAGAGTCTTTGTATTGGTAACTGACCATGACAAGGATTATCCACAACACATAAAGCTTGAATTTCACAAGGACAAATGTCAATTGCTAGACAAATTTAAAGTTGGACAAGAGGTTAAGGTTGGCATAAACATTAACGGAAGAGAGTGGACTGATCCGCAAGGAAATGTAAAACACTTTAATAGTATTGTTGCTTGGTTTATGAAAGACTTAAAAGACGATAATGGGTCTACAGCAAGTAAGCAAAAAGAAGAGGTCACAGACGATTTACCGTTTTAAATTATGCAAAGACAGTTTAAATCCAAAAACACCAAGATAGGTGTTAATGGAGTAATTAATCTACTTGATAGCGTTGTTACTGATTATGATATTTGGAGAAACACGAGGTCAAGGAAAATACATCTTGTTTGGAGAAGAGCATTGTATTATTATTTTTTATACAAATATACCTCCCTATCTTTAGAACAGGTAGGGGGTTTGTTTGAAGGAAACACTATTGGCAGAACAAAAAAGAAAAAAGATCACGCCACTATAAGACATAGCATAATACAATTACATGATGTTTATTTAAAGTATGATGCTCAAATAAAAAGCTTTCATGATATTATAGAGAGCCGTATAAGAGAGCTTGATGGCTTTATTGATGAAACAGATACTAAAGAGTCCATGGCTGAAAAAATGGTTAAATACAAACGATCTAAAGAGCTTTTTAAAGACATGTTTAGGAGACAAACTATAAACATGGTTAATTTGAGATCAGAAAATATACTTTTAAAAAAGAAATTGAAAGAATTAAGTGGAGGGTTACGTCAAGATAAATAGAAAATTGTTAGAGTGGGGATACTTTTCTGATGGCAATGTTTTGAAGGTTTTTTTGTTTCTTCTTTTGAGAGCAAATCATAAGGACAATGTTGTGTTCGGAAGTAAAGTTTTAAGAGGACAACACATTACTTCAATTAGAAAAATATCTGTCAACACAGACCTGTCAATTAAGCAAGTCCGCCTGGCATTAAATAAACTTAAAAAAGATCAAACAATAATCACAAAAGGGACAAACAAAAATACCCTCGTAACTATTGTAAAATATGATGATTACCAAAAAGAGGATATTAAAAAGGGCGAGCAAAAGGCAAACAAAAGACAATCAAAAGACAAACAAAGGGCAACAAACAATAATGATAATAATGATAATAATGAAAAGAATATAGATATAGAGGATTTCAAAATCCAGTATGTGGGTGGTCGAGTTTATAATGCTGTAAAGAAAAATTATAAGTTAAATGATAAACAAATCGAAGAACTTTTCCAGGAGTTTTATGTTAGGCAAGTTACTGAGGGTAATATTTCAAACTCTTTACACGAATACCAAAGGCACTTTAAATATTGGTTAGTTAAAAAAATAAATTTTAATAAAACAAACAAAAGGAGGTTAGCGTTTTGATGAATACATTTGAGTGGAGCAAAATAAATCTAAAAAGCAAAAGAAGTGGTCAGGTAAAGCTTGATTGTCCTGCATGTGACCATAAGAAAACAAAATCTTTATCAGTCAATATTGACAAAGGTGTAGCAAAATGCCATTACTGTGAGGCAATATCAATTAAAGACCAAAGGTCAATAACTGAAAGCATTAGACCTTTTAAATTACCACCACAAACATGGAGAAACTACACTAGCCTTTCAGACAGATGTGTAAAATATTGTGAGTCTAGGTCAATATCACAAGCTACACTAACCAAGATGAACATCACCGAAGAGACTTATTATCAGCCTCAGCATCAAGGTAAAGTAAACAATATAGTTTTTAATTACTTTGAGGGTGACGTGGTTGTAAATAAAAAATATAGATCGGCAAAAAAAGCTTTTACGCAGTCAAAAGAGGGTAAAGCAACATTTTATAATATCAATTCAGCTATTGGGTCTGAAGAAATATATATTGTCGAGGGAGAGTTTGATGTTTTAGCAATGGTAGAGGCAGGAATATCAAATGTAATTAGCCTACCAAACGGTGCAAACGACTCTGATGACTTTTGGATCAATACAGAAAAGTATCTGCAAGGCATCAATAAATTTTATATATGCACTGACAACGATGAAAAAGGAAACTTTGTTTCTGAAAAGATTGCACAAAGACTTGGAAGGTATAGATGTGAGCGTGTAATATTTAAGAACAAAGATGCGAATGCTGATCTCATTGAAGGTAAAAATATCTTGTTGGATAGTTGTAAAAACTCTAAAAAATATCCTGCTAGTGGAACTTTTACTGTTGATGATCTTTATGATGATATACTTAATCTGCACGACAAAGGACTGCCTGAAACAATTTACCCTAAACATCCATGTTTTGGAGAACTTAAAGAAGTTTTTTCAGTTATGAGAGGTCACTTATGTGTTGCCACTGGTATACCTAGTCATGGAAAATCAAGCTTTGTAGAGTGGTATGTAATGAATTTAGTGAACGACTATAACATGAAGGCATCATTCTTCTCTCCTGAGCATAGCCCCATGGAACTATATAAAAGTAGATTTATTGAAAAGTTTTTTGGTCGTAATTTTTTTAGAGACCTTGACTTTTACAAAAGAATAACTAAAAAAGAAATTGAAATATATAAAGACTGGGCAAATGAAAAGATATACCTAACTGCTCCAGAGCAAGGTCAGTTTCCAAAATGGTCTTGGCTTTTTGAAAAGTTTAAAGAACAGTTGTTTATTTATGGTATTGATATATTTGTCATTGACGCTTTTAATAAGGTAGAGTTTGATAAATCTAACTCAAATGATCTAATTAATATCAGAGACACACTTACAAAACTTACACTCTTTGCTCAAATGCACAATGTTATAATCTTTCTTATAGCACACCCTAAAAAAATGGTTTTGAAAGAAAACGGTTTATATCAAATTCCTGATCTTTATAGCGTCTCAGGTAGTGCTGACTTTAGAAATCAAACGCATGATGGGTTTACCATCTTCAGATATTTTAATGACACCGATGAAAGAGCTAAAGACGACGTTGAGTTTTTGGTTCAAAAGGTTAAGATGAAGTTTCAAGGAGATATAGGCTCTTCTGTTATTTTTAAATATCACACGCCTAGTGGTAGATATTATGCAAATAATGTGCCACCAACACATAAACTCAACGACGATTATGAAGAAGAAAAACAAGTTGGGATTCCCTGGGGTTCTTGATCCTGATTATTTTTTCCCTACAAAAGAGCAAACAGATGCAATGTTGTGGTGTATGAGAAAAAATATTATTGTTGCCCCCAATCCAGTAGGTAAAAATAAACTTCAAATTGAGGTTAGGGAGCCAAACAAAAAATCTGTTTCACCTAACACATACGACCACTACGAATATTATTGTCAAAGCTATAAAATTTACATGCATTTGTATAAAAAGTATAAAGATTACAAGTTTTAGTTGTTAATAACTACCGTTTTTTTGTTGATAACCCTTCACTAACTTAGATGTATGGAATTTGACACTGTTTATCCTGAGCAATTGCACAAGAGAATGTTGAAGATGAAATTTAGCATAGACTCTGAGATAGACTTATTGCACAGAAAATACAAAGACCCCAAAAAGATAATAGATAAACTTCTATGTTTGGACGCTCAATTGTACATGAACCTTGGAATAAATTCCACTAAAGCCGACAAGGCTGAAACAAAAAAGGAATCTAGAAAGATTTACCGTGCAATAAAAAAGATCGATCCAAAACTTGGTGACTTGTTCTTGGTTCACCAAGATAAATGATACAGAGAGTTGTATATATAAACTACATAATAAACTTACTTTCAAAGCACGTTGTAAATATCTATGAGGCTTTGTTTGATGCAAAAAAAGACTCTTCAATATGTGCGGTTGACAAACTTATAGATTTCCTGAAAGAGTTAAAGAATGATTTGAAAGAGACATGAATGAAGAAACTTTATTAGATAAGATAAAACGGAAAATTGATCAGCTGTTTAGTAGTGGGCTTAGCAACCCAACAGAGATTGCCAAAAAAATTCATGAGGATCTGTCCATTGATGAGAGCACAAGAACTCTAAATCACACAAGGGCGAATGTAAAATACCATCTTCACTACGCAAAAAAAAGAAAAGCAAATCCAGCACTAGCACAAGCATGTGAAGAAAGAGGAATTAATTTTGATAATGTCGGTATAGCCTGGAATAAAGACAAGCATTGGTCAATACAGTTTCGACCTAGTAAAACGGGTCCTACGTTTGAAGAAATGCTACAAGATCATATAGATGAAATAAAAAAACATACTTTTAATTATGAAAAGATTGGGAGACAAAACTATAATTTTCCTTGTTTACTTGTTATTGATCCTGCTGATGTGCATATTGGGAAGCTAGCCTCATCGTTTGAAACCGGTGAAGACTATAACACGCAGATAGCAGTTCAAAGAGTAAAGGAGGGTGTTGACGGTATACTACGTAAGTCAAGTGGATTTGATATTGAAAAAATAGTTTTTGTTGCAGGCAACGACATTCTTCATATCGACACACCTAAAAGACTTACAACTTCAGGCACACCTCAAGACACAGATGGAATGTGGTACGATAATTTTTTAGTTGCAAAAAAGTTATATGTAGATATTTTGGATAGGCTTATAAAAATAGCTGATGTTCATGTTATGTATAACCCATCAAACCACGACTATACAAATGGATTTTTTCTGGCTGATGCTATTAAATCTTGGTATAGAACTTGTAAAAACATTTCTTTCGATGTAAGTATATCGCATAGAAAATATTTTAAGTACGGTACAAGTCTTATTGGAACTACTCATGGCGATGGAGCAAAGCAACAAGACCTACCTCTTCTGATGGCACAAGAGTCTGGAAAACTATGGAGTGACACAAAGCATAGATATGTTTATATACATCACCTCCATCATAAAATATCTAAAGATTATCATGGGGTAACTGTTGAGGCGTTGAGATCTCCTTCAAGCACAGATTCCTGGCATCATAGAAATGGATATCAACACTCACCCAAAGCTATAGAAGGCTTTGTACACTCTAAAGATAATGGACAGATTGCAAGATTTACTCACCTATTTTAATTTTGTAACTTTACAGAATATGTTGAGTAATATATTTTTTCAAGGTTTACTTTTCTACATAGTATGTAGGCTAATGGAATATGGACTAAGACACATAATTAATTTAATTTTAAAAAATGAGTGACTCAATTAAAAAGTATTACGAATTAAAAGAAAATGATGGCTGGACAAGAAACACAACTCTTGATAAGCTTGTAAAGATACAGAGTGAAAAGGACGAGGTTGTCCGAAAAGTTAGATCTGAGATGCTTATAAGAAGCGCAAAAGGTCTTAATAAATATGGGACAACCATGAGCGAAAATGACTTATCTTTAAAACAATGGTTGCAACACGCAAAAGAAGAGGCAATGGACTTAGCTCTATATTTACAAAGAGCTATAGATGAGATAGATGGAACTGAACCTAAACAGAATAGTAATAAGTAATGGTCTCACGGATGACGAATATAGAGACATAAGTTTTGCTATCCTTAGTTTGATATCATCGGGAAAATTAACAAAAGACTATCATTATGTTTACATGGATAAAAAAACAGGTGTCAATGTTCTTAGCCTGGGCGAAAACGAAGTTTTCTGGCAGTCCAAAAGGCTAAACTGCACCGCAAAAGAAGCTGTCATATCTATAATAGAATATGAAGGGTTTTATGAAGCTCTCAGCACCCTACTATATGAAAAAGGAGTTGGGGGCTATAAAAAATTTAACTGCATTACAAAAGAAATTGTTATCTCGGATGGTCTTGAGCCTTATATTTGTTTTGAAACTGACATTCGATATGCTAAATATTATTTTGAAAACATACTAAATCTTGATGAAATAATAAGCGTATATGAGGACGAGGAGGAGGAAAAGATCTAGACAGATCACCAGAAGTACCAAAGCAACATACAAACAATATAAATTTGCTTCCAAGTTAGAGCTATATATGTACAAAGCATTAGAGAAGCAAAAAATAAAAGTATTGTACGAAGGGAAAACATTTGAAGTAGTTCCTAGTTTTGATTTTTCTATGTCAAGTTACGAAAAAACCAAAGGCAAAAAGATACTTCAAAACAAAGGCAACAAAAAAATCTTACCCATAAAATACACCCCAGACTTTATAGACGTACATGAGCCACCTAGATTTATAATAGAGTGTAAAGGGAATCCAAACGAAGCTTTTCCTTTGAGATGGAAGCTGTTCAAAAAACATCTTATAGATAGTAACATAGATACTGCACTATTTATGCCAAGGAATCAAAAGGACTGTGATGAGGTTGTAAGGTTATTAATTAATCTCCTTCAATAAATGGGGTGCCTCTCGGTGTAGGAAAATTTCTTACCTCACCAAATTGTTCGATTTGTATTAAATATGATTTACCGATACCAGCATCATTTAAAATAGAAAACACTTCATTTGGGCTCATTCCATATTTTATGCCTGCCTTATAAAGTCTTGCAACTTGATCATACACTTTCTTCCTTAGTCTTCTGGTGTTTTTTATTGGGGCAGAGTATTCTTCTAAACTTATTTTGCCACTATGGTAATCTTTTATTTTTCCTACTAATGACCCCTTGCCTTGAATTTCTCTTTGAAATATAATAGCTCTAGTGCGAAGAACTTTTTTAAGGTCTACCTTCCTTACTTTGTATCCTGTTAGTTGACCTGTAACCTCATTAAGCTTATCGTCAGTCTCCCAAACTTTCATAGTTGAAGTAACAAACCCTGGTTCTAATGCTTTAAATAAAGGACTAACTCTGTCAATCATTTTTTTTGCAGTTCCCGGTTGTATTGTATCACCAAATATTGTCTGCCCATACTGATCTTCTCTTATTAAAGGACGGTCATAAATATTTTCTTGGTTTAAAACTTGCCTAAAAGCATCAAATGTAATATCTGGATCTGTAAATGGAGACATAAGCTCTGACGTAAATTCAGTTAAAGACTGCTCATATGTTCTGCCGTTAAATATAGCATTGATAGCTTTTTCGGCTTGTCCAAAAGGGTTTGAGGCGCTCAAGTTTATATAATGTAATTTACCGTCTTCAAGTTTTATTAGATAAATAGATCCGTTTTTAGCAAAATGAGGAAAAATTAAATCGTAATATTTATCATTTTCATCTTGACTCTCGCCTTTTTCTTCATCATCATCGTCAGGCAGCAGTCCCAAAGCCGCAAGACCACTTGTTCCTAGAAGAAAATGTAATCCATAAATACCAAAAATTCCTTTTAAAAAATTAAAAAACCTTCTTGCGCCTAGTTTTTTTACGCCTGGAATTTCGCTTCTCATGTCTTGTAGGCCAATTGCCTGTGCATTGTAAAGAGTTCTGTGAGCCTCTAATTGGAAGCTTATAAAGGTGCCGAACAGTGGAATTACACGAAATATATCGTTTATTTGTCCAATTCTATTGTAGTTAGGTAATATATTTTTTACAACTTCTGAAGCTTTTAAATCTATTTCGTTTCTTTCAGACAAAGAAAGCTGTTCATATGGTTTTTTATATATGGCTTGACTATATCTTTTACTTTCAATAAGAAAAGAAACTATTTTAAAATAATTATCTTCAGCTTGGTATGTTTTTCTAGCTGACTCCCTAACAGCTCCGTCAGATGAAGTAATCTCTTTTTTAATTTTGTTTAAAAAGTTTGTTTGTCTTCTATTTAAAAGCGAAGGAATAAAATCTTCGTCTTTTTCCATTCTGTCTGCCAGCTTATCTACTTCAGAAGTTTGAACTTCTGTATTTAAGACACCTAATTTTATTAATTTTCTAATAATATCTGGCACAGCAGCATCGTCTGAAACGCCAACACCTACAGCTAGTTGTTGCTTTAGGTCCGCACTATTAGCTTTCAGTGCTTCAACATAGGCATTTACATCACTGTATCCGTGTAGGAACATAAAGAAAACATTTCCTATAACATTTTTTGCGTGTGTTGCTGGCGATAAGGTTGTTTTAGCTTCTTTTACCAGGCTGACAAGCGAATAGTAATTCGATAAATTAAACCCTACCTTATCAGCTAACGCTTGTGCCTGTTTTATTGTTGGAACCGATGCTAACTTACTGTCTTTTATAGCCTCTTTTATTTTTTGTTGTATATCAAAATTTCCCTCATTAAACTCTCTAGCTATAAGTGGGTCTGCATATAGCCCGGCTAAAGGAGACATACTTTCCCCTCCTTGTATTTGAACTGTTGCACCTGCATTTTTTCTTTGCGTATCGTTTTCCTCAAAAAAGAATACACCCATACCCGCTTTTCTAAGTCTTGTTAAAAACCTGTGTTGCTCTAATAGGTTTGTCATCCTAATTATTGTCCTGCCATAA
>CEWJ01002807.1_pt1 | contig 19448 bp, 18 predicted proteins | sample 350291 | NCBI WGS metagenome assembly CEWJ01 (sample SAMEA2622923, study PRJEB7988) | marine metagenome | isolation source: saline water (ENVO:00002010), including | reverse complement strand
ATCGAGATAGTGAAATTAGCGCGTTAAAATCTTCAGGAAACTTTCAAGCCATTTTCACAAAATATTTTTACACTATAACGATACCTTCTTTTTTGATTATTTTTTTTCTAAATATTTTTGTATCGCCACATTTAATAACAGAAATTCAAAAAACGAAAATTGAAGCCGCAGCAACATCTGAGATTGGTCTCACATCACCTGGAAAGTTTATTCAAATGAAAGATAAAAACTGGATAATTTTTGTTGAAGAACTTGAAAATGACGTTTCAAAAAGAATATTCATAAAAAGTTCCGAAAACAACAAAATTTCTATTGAGACAGCTGAAGAGGGCGACGAGTTTTTAGAAGATGGGGTCAGGAGGTTAATTTTGAAAAACGGGCAGAGATACACTGGGACTCCTGGAACGGGAAATTTTCAGGTCATGAAATATGATTTACATGAAGTTAAGTTATTAAATACAACACCTGATTTCTCTCTTAATTACAGAATGAAAAGTATGTACGAGCTTTTTAATGATGAAAACGAACCATTAGCTAGCGCAGAGATTCAATGGCGTTTATTTGCACCACTTTCGGTCATAGTATTAATTCTTTTTGCATTTATTTTTGGAGACGTTGCCCCGAGACAGAACAAGTATTCTAATATTCTTTATGCAATTATAGTTTATTTTCTTTACTCCAATTTAATAATTGTTTCAGTAAATGGTATCCAGAAGGAATCTTTCTATTTCACTATTTTTGGTACTTGGTGGGTACATATTCTGGCATTACTCATTTGTTATACCTTATATCTAAACAAAAGAGACCAAATTTATAGTTTTGCTCAAATAAAAAATCATTTTAAGAATATGGTAAATAGAAAATGAAAATATTAGATAAATATATTGCAAAACAAATCCTAATATCAATATTTACTATTTTGGGTATTTTAATTGTAGTTGTTGGCTTATTAGATCTTGTAGATGAGTTAAAGAAAGTTGACGCAGAGTATTCTCTGTCTCTTGCTTTCTTGTATGTATTGCTGAACATACCTCAAAATATATACGAAGTGTTTCCAATAGCAACTCTTATGGGGAGCTTGATCGGGTTAAGTAAATTGTCAAGTACAAGTGAATTAAATGCAGTAAAATCTAGCGGTATATCTTTCCCAAAAATAATCTTTATATCTCTTCGGGCAGGATTACTAATTATGCTCTTTACTTTTTTAATAGGAGAATTTATTGCCCCTAAAGGACAACAATTAGCAAATGAAGTGAAAAATTTAAGTCAATCAAATAGGTTGAGCATGAAAAATACTGACGGTATATGGATAAAAAGTAAAGATAGTTTTATTCATATAGCAAAAGTATTCCCAGACAAAATTATAGAGGAAGTTTCTCTTTACAGGTTCAATAATAAACAGCAGCTTATGGAGTCTGTATATGCCGAAGAGGGTTTTTATCAAGACAATAGATGGATAATGAAAAATATTACTTCTACAAGTTTTGAAGGCAAGGATGTAAAAGTCACATCAATGGAAATTACAACCTTTGAAGAATTTTTTGATTTAGATTTATTTGATATTATGGTTGTTAAGCCAAATCAAATGACCCTATTTCAGTTAAATCAATATATTGGCTATCTTAAAAGTAATTCGATGGAAGCAAAAATGTACGAGTTAGCATTTTGGTCGAAATTTTCTATACCTTTATCATGTTTGATAATGTTTCTATTAACAACTCCATTTGTTCATTCAAATATAAGATCTGCAAGTTTTGGACAAAGAGTATTTGTAGGAATCTTACTTGGTGTAGGATTATTTTTGTTTAATCAAACAATGAATAATCTTTCACTCATCATAGATATACCACCTCTACTAGGAGCATTCTTACCGCTTATAATATTATCAATTATTAGTATACTTATTTTTCAAAAACTTTACGGATTTAAACTTTCACTAAGTATGTTTTCGAAATGATATCATGCAAACAATTTCTATCCTTTCGAAAAAGTGAAATTAAGAAACCTATTCCAAAAAAAGAAGCAGATAAAATAGATATATTGAATCTTACTATGGCTTTTTTATAAGATATTTTTTTACCTTCGCTATCAACAATTTTTATCCTCCATGATTTCATACCCAGTGTTGCAGAGCTATTTACCCAAAACCAAACGAAAAAATATTGAACTATTAGATAAAAATAAATCTGCATTGTAAATTTAAGGAAAATACTATCCTCTACATTAAAGCTATAGAACGGAAGTGATGTGACAATAATAATTGCAAGAACAAGGACACCATCATAAAAAATTGAGGCGAGTCTTCTCCATAAATGAATATTTTCCATATCTTTTGCTCGTTGTAATAGATTTATAATTACTTTATTATATTATTAGAGATATGAAAAAGAAATTAAACAATGAATATTTAGATAGCTTTTTGGATAATATATGGGCTGAACAAGGTTTAGCAAAAAATACACTACTATCTTATGAGCATGACATTAACAGTTTTTTACTTTTCCTTGATAAAGAAAAAATAAAATTATTTGATACAAAGCAATCGGACGTTAACGCATTTATCTCCCAGAGATTTTCGAATGGCATATCTTCAAGAAGTAATATGCGATTAATTTCATCCTTGAAAAAATTTTTTTTATATCTCTACTCGCATAATTTCTTAAAAACAAACCCAACCGAAAATATTGAAACTCCAAGAAAGATTAAATCTCTTCCTCATACTATTGGTATCGATCAGGTCGATAAACTTTTAAATGCTCCAAATACGAATTCGCGTTTTGGATCAAGAGACAAAGCAATGCTAGAAATTTTATACGCATGTGGATTACGAGTTTCGGAACTCGTTTCTCTAAAATTTTCACAAGTTAATATGGAAAGTAATTTTCTTAGAGTTTTAGGCAAAGGTAATAAAGAAAGAATTATACCTATTAATGATTATGCTTTATCATTTTTAAAAAAATATATTGATGATTTCAGAAAAGATTTTATCACTTCCAAAAAAACTGATGCATTATTTCTTAGCAATCGAGGAGCTGAGATGACCAGGCACTCTTTTTGGCATATTTTAAAAAAATACGCTTTACAAGTTGGCATCGAAGAACACTTATCACCACACACCTTAAGACATGCTTTTGCAACACACATGATAAACAACGGTGCAGATCTTAGGGTTGTTCAACTATTACTTGGACACAGCGACTTATCCACAACCCAGCTTTATACTCATATTGCTAAAAATGAACTTAAGGAGTTACATTGCAGAAATCATCCAAGAGCTTAGTAAATTTTTTAATTTTTATATCTGTATTTTGCTTGAGTTGTAATAATGTTTTTAGCGATGAAAATTTTGACCCTAATATAAAATTCTTGGAAAAAAAATTAAAAGAAATAATTCCCGCCTATAAGTTTGATCATATTAAAAAATCACCTGTTGAAAATATTTATGAAGTAGCGTTTGAAGGGGCAATAATATATATAACGAATGATGCAAAATTTATATTTGAAGGAGGTAATCTTCAAAAAGTTATTAAAGAAAAAAATGAATATTTTTTTAAAAATATAACGGAAGTCTCATTATTATCAGGCAGAAAGAAATCTTTAGATCAAATATCTGATTCAAAATTATTTGTTTACGGAAATGGAAAAAAATATATTAATGTAGTTACGGATATTGACTGCCCTTATTGTAGAAAATTTCACAATGACATACCAAAGTATATAAAAAAAGGAATTAAAGTACGTTATCTAGTACTCGCGAATAAATCAAATTCGAAAGATAGAATTATATCAGCATGGTGCGCTTCTGATAGAAACAAAGCATTTACACTGTTAAAACAAGAGAAAAAAATTAATCATAAAGATTGTGATAATCCTATTGATGAGCACCAGCAATTAATAAAAAGTATTGGTGTTAGCTCTACCCCAACAATATTTTTGAGTGATGGAACATTAATTCTTGGTTATACAAGTCCTGATGATATTATTCGTCAGTTAAATAACTAGAAAACCAATTATCTTTTTTTGTATTAAAACCATTTATTACTAATATATTTTTTGCTCTCGTACAAGCAACGTAGGAGAGGTTAGTTTCCTCAGCAATTTCTTTATAAGAGGCTTCCTGAAATAATTCTTCTATAAATATATTATTTTTAAAAACATCGAATTTATACAATATATCTTTACATGAAAGATCAGAATTAAAAACTGGGTAAACTTTATTTTGCATTAATTTATTTTTTTTATATGTTTGCGCTAAAAAAACAACTTTTGACTCCAAACCTTTTGCAGCATGAATAGTAAGAACCCGAACAGAATTTAATGAATTTACTTCATAGGTTTCTTCATAATTCTCCATTATTTCTATTTGGTTTAAAAAGAATAGTGGTGATATATATCTTCCATTATTAATTTTTAAACTTAAATTTAAAAAATTTAGAATATTATTCTTAATTTCAATATTCTCAAGTTTATTTTCACTTCTATACTTTGTAAAAATGTCGATATCTTTATATATTTTATCCAATAAATCGTGAATTGGAATTTTTCCTACGAGAGATTTCCATTCACTAAGAAATTTTCCAGTCTCAGTTTTGATAAGAAATTTTTTCATGTCTGCGTAATTTTTTATATTTAACTTCTCAAGTTTGCCTATGCTAATGTTGAAAATAGGTGAAATTAATAATTTATAAAGTAAACCTTTATCATTATCATCGATTATTATTAATTTTAGTAAATTTTTTATATCATTAATTTCAGGTTGAGCCATCAAACATATTTTATTATCTAAAATAACTGGTATATCTTTGTTTATTAATGAATCTTTTATATAGCTCATATGAGATCTATTTCTAACTAAGATTAGAATATCCCCATATTTAATATTTTTTTCTTTACATAATTGTATAATTTGTTTTGAGATAATTTCCGATTCTAATTTAATCATTTCATCTATCAATAAGTCTTCTATCTCATTCCCGTTAGTATTTTTTTTTATTTCATTCAACTTAACCATTCCCTGAGCTTTAATAGAAGTTGAGAATTTTTCATTATTTATGAAAGTATTATTTATAAAGTCAATTATTTCTTCAGATGATCGCTTTGATTCATTTAGAATTATATTTGTCGAATTAAAATAATTATTTGTAAAATCCTTACATATTTTAAACAAAAGAGGTTCTGATCCTCTAAACCCATATATTGACTGTTTTTCATCTCCCACTATAGTTACACTTGACTCATCAGAATTATTTGAAATTGCAACAAGAATCATCTCTATAACTTTCCATTGGATATAATTTGTGTCTTGAAATTCATCAATTAAAATATGTTTAATAGAGCTAGAAATTTTATAAAATATCCAATCATCATCACTTAATGATGAGAGTTTCTTATAACAAAGCCAGGTTTTATCAGAGAAGTCATATAATCGTTTTTCTTTAAGTACTCTTTGATACTCAGTAAAAAAATGACCGACAACATTTTTCCATAATATTTGTATATCATTGAATAATTCACTTTCGTAGAGATATATTGCATTTATAATTTTTTTTACATCGTAATTATTTTTCGAACATAATTTTTCAATATTTTTTCTTATCTTCCTATCCTTTGTAAAAAAGAAATTGACGATGAAATTTATTTTTTGCTCGTTAGAAATATTTTTAAAAACAATATCTGAAAGATCTTTAAATTTTTCTATTTCAATTTCATTACACATCGCGGATACTTCACTAATTAATTTATTTTGATAGCCATAAATTTTTTTTTCTATTTTTGAAATATCAATGGTCTCAAGTTTGTTAGATTCAATTATCTCTAAATAATAAGATTTTTTATTGATTATCTCGCGTATTGATTCTTTTAACGAATTAAAACTATTTGTATATTGTAAAAGAAAATTTATATTTCTTTCAAATTTAATATTCTCTTTAATATAATCTTTGCAAAATATTTTCTTTTCAACATCATTGATAATTTTTTTTGAATTTACGTCTGTATTTGTCTCATAATTTTTCTCTATATCTTTATCTAGATGGAACTGAGATAAAATTTCAACAAAAAATGAATCAAATGTAGATATTCGAATATCTTTATTTTTAATCTGGATTTCATAAAACAAATTCTTTGCTCTATCTGCATAATTACTATAATTTTTATTAATTCCTATTTCTCTTAGCTCAAATTTTAGCTTATCCTCATCTTGGGTTGCCCAACTTTCTATTTTTTCATTAAGCCTTTCCCTCATCTCTGCTGAGGCTTTTTTCGTAAAAGTTATCGCCGTAATTTTTTCAGGATCTTCACCCTCAAGAAGTAAACGCAATATTTTTGATATTATTACCCATGTTTTGCCCGTACCTGCTGATGCAGTTACATTAATGCTTTTCCCAGCTTGTAAATAATTATTGGTATTCATCAATTATTATAATAATATAATTCTTACTAATTTTTTGAGTGGATTTATATGTTTAGAATAGCACTATTTTTAGGAACAAATATCGCGATTCTTTTGGTACTTGGCATTACTATGTCAATATTTGGTGTTGAGGGAATTCTTGACGAGCAGGGCATTAATTTAGATCTTGCGTCCTTACTACTAATCTCATCTATTATCGGTTTTGCAGGATCTTTTATATCCTTGATAGCTTCAAAATGGATTGCTAAAAAAACAATGGGTGTAACCATTATCGAGGAACCAAAAAATTCTACCGAGGAGTGGTTGATTGAAGTTTTAAAAACAATATCTTTAAAAGCTGAAATTAGTACACCAGAGTTAGGAATTTTTAAGTCAAACCAATTAAATGCTTTCGCTACAGGAGCTTCTAGAAACAAATCTCTCATTGCTCTTAGTTCAGGCCTTATAAATCAAATGAACAAAGACGAAGTTGAAGCAGTTATCGCACATGAGGTATCTCATGTAAGTAGCGGAGACATGATTACAATGTCCCTTATTCAAGGAGTTGTTAATACATTTGTAATATTTTTTTCTCGAATATTTGGACACATTGTTGATAGAATAATATTTAAGGTGCAAAAGGGGCATGGCCCCGCATATTTTATAACAAGTCTAATCGCACAAATACTTCTCTCAATACTAGCAAATATAATTGTAATGTGGTTTTCAAGAAAAAGAGAATATGCTGCTGACTCTTCAGCTGCAAACTTAGTAGGATCTTATAAAATGATCTCAGCGTTAAAAACATTATCCTTAAAATCAAAAACAAATTTACCTGATCAAATGGCAGCTTTTGGAATATCTGGCAAAGAAGAAACTAGCTTCAAAAGTTTATTTAGCAGCCATCCATCAATAGAATCAAGGATTGAGGCACTATTAAAACATAGCTAAAAACAAAGGAACTATGACAAGTTATAGTACAAGTAATTTAAAGAACGGGTTGAAAGTTTTAATTAATAATGAGCCATTTGAGATTATTGATAACTCTTTTCATAAACCTGGTAAAGGCCAAGCTTTTAGTAAAATTAAACTAAAAAATCTTCTCAATGGTAGGATAAACGAAAAAACATTAAAAATTGGTGAAAATTTAGAATCAGCAGATATTCTAATTTCCGAAATGCAGTACCTTTACAATGATAATCAAGAATATTTCTTCATGAACTTAGAGAGTTTTGAACAAATATCTTTAAAAAAAGATATTTTGAATGATGATTGGGTTTGGCTGAAAGGAGAGGAGCTTTGTTCCATTACTTTTTTTAATAGCATTGCAATTAGTGTAGAAATACCAAACTTTGTTGAACTTATGATTGAGCATACTGAGCCAGGACTAAAAGGCGATACAACTTCAAAAGCTACAAAACCAGCAAAACTTGAAACCGGAGTTGAAATAAATGTTCCTTTATTTATAAATGAAAAAGATATTGTAAAAATTGATACAAGGTCAAAAGAATACGTATCAAGAGTCAAAAGCTAATTTAATTTAAATATTTCGTCTCTAATTAAAATTTTATTTGAAGTAACGATATTATCATTCCATTTTCCTCGCATATCGCTTAATAAAATTATAACAGTTGATCCGAGATTAAACATAGCGACTTCCTCGCCTTTTTTGTAACTTTGTATTTTTTTATCATTTATATCATTTTTCTTATTTACTCGATATTTTTTTGGGGTAATAATTCCGTGTCTTGTTAAAGAAATGCAGCCTACGTTAACTGCACCTACCATAACAATCGTCATTAAAAAAGATTCGCTTTCAAAAGACAAAACTACTCGTTCATTTTTTGAGTATAAATTTTTAATTCCTGAAGATGCATAAGGCGCAACACTATAAAGACATCCTGGAATATTAGTTATTTTTGAAAGTATGGCATCACATGGCATATATACCCTATGACAATCCTTTGGTTCCAAATATATATTAACGAACTTACCATTTGAGAATTTATGATTTTTTTCATTAATTAGTTCGCTTACATTATATTTATGTTTTTTTGCATGAATAAACGTGCTGTCATTAATTTCTCCAAATCCTGAAATAGTTCCATCGCAAGGTGAAATTATATTTCTTTCGTCATCTAATTTTTTTCTATGGTTAAAATCAAGTTCTCTAATAAAAAAATCATCTAAATTCTTATAGTCATCTATATTCTTTTTCTGATATTCATCTAGCTCTATGTTGAAAAATCTTTTATATGTTTTTATAAAAATTTTTTTTGTAAATCTATTTTCTATTCTTGCAAGAAAGAAAGTAATTCTCGATATTAGACGTAGTGGAATTATATAAAACAACGTAATTTTTAATTCATGTAATATTATTTTTATAATTTCTTTCATTTTTATATAATTTAACCTTCTTTTTTTGATATAATAGTTGGTATGTCGGGAAATAGCTATGGACAATTATTTAAAGTTAGTACTTATGGCGAAAGTCATGGGGAAGCTATTGGGTGCATGATAGACGGTTGTCCGCCAAATCTCAACATTGATATTGAGGCTATACAAAAAGATTTAGATAGAAGAAAACCTGGTAAAACAAGACACACTTCTCAACGAAGAGAGTCAGACACTGTGAAAATATTATCTGGCGTTTTTGAAGGAAAAACCACTGGAACCCCAATTAGTCTGATAATTTATAATGATGATGCTCGAAGCAAAGACTATTCAGATATAAAAGATTTATATAGGCCTGGCCATGCTGATATCACTTATGATAAAAAATATGGATTAAGAGACTATAAGGGTGGCGGCAGGTCCTCCGCAAGAGAGACAGCTACAAGAGTCGCTGCCGGCGCAATTGCAAAACAATATTTAAAAGAAAAATTTAACCTAATAATTCAAGGCTATCTTTCACAACTGGGGCCAATAACACCAGAAAAAATAAATTTTTCAGATATTGAAACAAATCCATTCTTTTTTCCTGATAGGGATAAAGTTGTTGATCTCGAAAATTATATGGACTCATTAAGGAAAGAGGGCAACTCAATTGGCGCAAGAATAGATATTATTGCAAAAAATGTTCCCATAGGATTAGGTGAGCCAGTTTTTGATAGAATTGATGCTGACATTGCAAAAGCTATGATGAGTATCAATGCTGTAAAAGGAGTTGAAATTGGGTCAGGTTTTTCATGTGTTACTCAAAAAGGTACAGAGCACAGAGATGAAATTGACTCAAAAGATGGTTTTTTAAGTAATAATTCTGGTGGAACACTTGGTGGCATAACTTCTGGCCAAGACATAAGAGCAAGTATTGCAATTAAACCAACATCCAGCATCAGAATTCCTGGTAAAACTATTGATAACAAGGGAAATGATTCAACTATTGTAACAAAAGGTAGACATGATCCCTGCGTTGGTATCAGAGCGGTTCCGATAGCAGAAGCAATGCTTGCACTAGTTTTGATGGATCACTCTTTAAGACACAAAGCCCAAAATTTATAATTAATTTTGTAAATTTAAAAAAATTCTAGACATAAAAAGAAACTATTGAGCAAAAATAAATTATAAAAATTAATACTTTGGATTTTTTGATTTGAATAAAGATAAAAATATATATAAAGGTAATATTTTAGATGCGCCAATCATGCTTGATCGTTCTTATATACATCTTTCGTCGTTTTATTTTTTTTATTTTGCAAGTCTTGGTGCATTTTTACCCTATTGGCCATTATATTTATCTTATAAAAGTTTTACCGCATATGAAATTGGAATAATAACTGGGACAATGATTGGAACGAAAATCATTGCACCGAATTTATGGGGATGGATAGCAGACAAAACTGGTTTAAGACATAGAGTTATACAATTTGGAGCACTAAGCTGTCTTTTTATATTTATGTTCGCTCCGCAAATTGAAAATTTTTACCCAATGGTGTTATTGATTTTCTTTTTTAGCTTCTTTTGGAATGCGTCACTACCACAGTTTGAAGCAGTAACAATGAATACTCTTGGTTCATCTTATAATAAATACAGCCAAATTAGACTTTGGGGATCTCTTGGTTTTATTTTATCAGTTTTGATATTGTCATTTTTTACCAGTAAGTATGGAATAAATATCATTCCATATTGTATTTTATTCTTCTTATTTCTAACATGGGTTTCAACACTATATGTAAAAAAAGCCGAGGATAATACAAAGGCAGAATCAAGCTCATTATTAACAATAATAATTAAACCAGCAGTATTGGGGATTTTAATATCTTGCTTCTTAATGCAACTAAGTCACGGACCCTTTTATGCTTTTTTTGCGATTTACTTAACCGAGAATAGTTATAGCACAAACTTGATCGGAGTAATTTGGTCGCTGGGAGTTATTGCTGAAATTCTAATCTTCATGAAAATTTCCTCATGGATACCAAAATATGGATTAAAAAACTTGTTTATTATAAGTTTTTTATTTGCAACTCTTAGATGGTTATTGATATCATTCTTTGCCCATAATGAATTTATAGTTATTCTGGCCACTTTGTTTCATGCGGTAACGTACGGCATGTATCATGCGGTTTCAATTTCATTGATTCATGAGTATTTCACTGGCATTCTGCAAGGACGAGGTCAAGCGTTGTACTCAAGTATAAGTTTTGGTTTGGGAGGATCATTGGGAAGCTTCTATAGTGGGTATTTTTGGGAACCTTTGGGTGGAGCCACGGTATATTTATATGCATCATTATTTGCTTTTTTAGGTTTTATTGTGTCGTTTATATTAGTAAAATCACGTAATTGAACTTATAAAACAAACTGAGAATGAAAAAAACGCTATATGACAAATTATGGGACGAACATCATATCCATTCATTTGATAATGGATATAGTCTTATTTATATTGACAAACATTTGATTCATGAAGTTACATCTCCTCAAGCTTTTGAGGGATTGAAACAAGCTGGAAGAAATATTTGGAGTAAGAAAAGTATTATGGCTGTTCCAGATCATAATGTTCCGACAAAAATGAGAGAGGATGGCATCAAAGATCCTATTTCAAAAATACAAGTTGACGCATTAAATAAAAATTGTCAGATAAATGACCTGCTTAAATTTGATCTTGAAGATATTAGACAGGGTATAGTGCATGTAGTTGGTCCAGAGCAGGGAATACTTTTGCCTGGAATGACCGTTGTTTGCGGGGATTCTCACACATCGACGCATGGCGCCTTAGCTGCGTTAGCTTTTGGTATCGGCACATCAGAAGTTGAGCACGTATTAGCAACTCAGTGTTTATTGCAAAAGAAGTCGTTAAATATGCAAATTAATATTTTAGGAAAAATGCCTGAATATTTTTACTCAAAAGATTTAGCCTTATTAATAATAAGTAAAATTGGAACAGCTGGTGGTACTGGTTTTGCAATTGAATATACAGGTGACGCGATAAGAAACTTATCAATGGAAGCAAGAATGACTTTGTGTAACATGACAATTGAAGCTGGAGCTACAACCGGATTGATAGCTGTTGATGAAAAAACAATAAGCTACGTTGAAAATAAACCTTTTGCGCCTAAGGGCGAAGAATTTTTAAAAGCTAAGGAATATTGGTCAAATTTAGTTACCGACAGCGGCGCTAATTTTGACAAGATTGTTGATGTTGATATCACTCAGTCAAGCCCAATGATTACATGGGGCACATCTCCAGAGATGGCAGTTGCAGTAGACGATAAATTACCAGATCTTGAAGATGAAAAGTTTTTTTCTAGAAAAGAAGACTTATTAAATGCATTTTCATACATGGGCTTAAAAGAAAAACAGAACGTAAATTCAATAGAGTTGGATAAGATTTTTATTGGCTCATGTACAAATTCGAGGATAGAAGATTTAAGAATTGTTGCAAAAATAGTAAAAAATAAAAAAATTGCAAAGAACATAAAAAGTGCAATCATTGTGCCTGGCTCAGGTTTAGTAAAGGAGAGAGCAGAAAAAGAGGGATTAGATAAAATATTCAAAAAGTCGGGGTTCGAGTGGAGAAGCCCAGGATGTTCAATGTGCTTAGGAATGAATGATGATAAATTAAACGAGTATGAGAGATGCGCTTCAACATCAAATAGAAATTTCGAGGGACGACAAGGAAGACTTAGTAGAACACATTTAGTAAGCCCTGCAACTGCTGCAGCTGCAGCTATTCATGGGCATTTTGTTGATGTTCGAGAAATAATTTAATTATGAAAAAATTTAAAACTGTAGAATCTATTGCCGCTTTAATTGATAGGAAGAATATTGATACAGATGCGATAATACCAAAACAATATCTTAAAGCTGTAACCAGAGAGGGTTTTGGGGACAACTTATTTGACGATTGGAGGTATTTAGAGCCTGGAAATCTTGGAGACGACCATAGCTTAAGAAAAAAGAATCCTGATTTTTTTTTATATAATCCGAAATATAACGGCGCAAGGATTCTAATAGCTGGGGACAACTTTGGATGCGGTTCTTCAAGAGAACATGCGGTATGGGCTTTAATGGATTATGGTTTTGATGTTGTAATTTCAACAAGTTTTGCTGATATATTTTATAATAACTGTTTCAAAAATGGATTATTACCAATAGTTTTAAAAAAAAAAGAAATTCAGGAATTAATTAATATTGTAAACACAAATAAATATTTAATTAAAATTAATTTAGTTGACCAAACTGTATTATGTAATAATTTGAAAATTAAGTTCGAAATTGATGCAAGAAGAAAAGAGGTTTTAATAGAAGGTATTGACGATATTTCTGAAACTTTAAAGTTAAGTAAAAAAATTAAAGATTACGAAAACAAAAAGGCTTTAAAAACACCTTGGATGTTTAATGGTTAAATTATGAAAATATTGATATTACCAGGGGATGGAGTCGGCAAAGAAGTTACCTCTGAAGCAGAAAAAGTTTTAAATATTATTTCTAAATTATATAAATTAGACATACGCGTTGACTACGGATTTTTTGGAGGTGAAGCAGTTGACAAATACGACACCCCTTTCCCAGACGAAACAAAGCAAAAAATCAAAAATTCAGACGCGGTTTTACTTGGAGCTGTTGGGGGACCTCAATATGACAATGCTTCGAAAGAAAAAAAACCAGAAACTGGCCTCTTAGAATTGAGAAAAAGTTTAAACCTTTTTTTAAATGTGAGACCGATTATATCTTTTCGAGAATCAATAGATTACTCTAGTGTAAAAAAAGAATTAATTGAAGACTTAGATATAGTAATTATTCGAGAACTTGTTAGTGGTATATATTTTGGTGAACCAAGAGGCTTTAATTCTGATTTTACTGAAGCCCATAATACAATGCGATACAATCAAAAAGAAATAAGCCGTATTGCAGATTACGCATTAAATCTATCTAGAGAAAGATCAAAAAAACTTTGTTCTGTTGATAAAGCTAATGTTTTAGAAGTTTCTCAACTATGGAGAACAACTGTCGAGGAGAGTGCTGTCAACTTTAAAGATGTTACGCTATCTCACATGTACGTTGATAATGCCGCGATGCAATTAGTTCAAAATCCAAAACAATTTGATGTAATAGTCACAGAAAATTTATTTGGAGATATTTTATCCGATTTAGCGTCAGTCCTTACTGGTTCAATAGGACTTTTGCCTTCAGCTTCATTGAATAATGATGGGTTTGGAGTTTACGAGCCGATTCATGGGTCTGCACCTGACATAGCTGGTAAAAACATAGTAAACCCAATCGCAACAATTTTGTCGGTAGCAATGTTGTTTCAGCATACATTTAAGAGAGCAGACATATACCATCACATTTTAGAATCTGTAAAGCTTGTATTAAAAGAGGGTAAATATACAAAAGATTTATCCGAAGTTAAATTTATTTCCACAAGTGAAATGGGTGATTGTATAATCCAGAAGATTGAGGAATTAAAATAATGAGTAAGAAATACAATATTGCTGTAGTTGGTGCAACAGGCGCTGTAGGCCAAATGATGATCCAAGTACTTCTAGAAAAGAATTTTCCAATTGATAATTTGTATTTACTTGCAAGTAATAAATCGGAAGGAAAAAAAATTAATATCTTAGATCAAGAATTCACAGTCCATGCCCTTGATAGTTTTAATTTCAATGGGGTTGATATTGCACTGTTTTCTGCTGGTAGCGATGTATCAAAAAAATATGCAAAAGAAGCAACAAAAAACAATTCAATTGTTATAGATAATACTTCTTTTTTTAGATATGAAAAAGATATACCGCTTATTGTTCCAGAAATTAACTCAGATCAAATCGGAAGTTATAAGTTATCAGGTATCATTGCAAACCCAAATTGTTCAACTATTCAAATGTTAGTCGCGATAAAACCTATCCATGATGCATGCAATATTAAAAGAATTAATGTTTGCACTTATCAAGCAGTATCGGGAACAGGCAACAACGCAATACAAGAATTAAACGATCAAGTAAATGCTTATGTTAACAACAAAGATATTGTATCCAAAGTTTATCCAAAACAAATAGCTTTCAATGTAATACCTCAGATAGATAATTTTATGGAAAATGGATACACAAAGGAAGAAATGAAAATGGTTTGGGAAACAAAAAAAATTATGGATGAAAAAATTGAAGTTAATCCAACAACAGTCCGTGTTCCTGTTTTCTATGGACACTCTGAGGCAGTTCACTTAGAACTAGAACAAAAGATATCTGCTGACGACGCAAAAAAAATATTATCTGCGAAAAATAGCGGAGTAATACTTGTAGATGAACATAAAGACGGTGGTTACCCTTGTGCCGCAAATGAATGTGAAAATAGTAACGACGTTTTTGTAGGCAGAGTAAGAGAGGATATTTCTTGTAAAAATGGCTTAAATATGTGGGTTGTAAGTAACAATATTCGAAAAGGTGCTGCTTATAATAGTATTCAAATAGCAGAATTATTAATTAAAAAATATATTTAAAAAATTAATGAAAGTCTTATTATCCATTCAGTATGATGGAAAAAATTACCACGGTTGGCAAGAACAAAAAACTCCAGATACAGTTCAGGGTAAATTACAGAAAGCTATTTACGATTTCTCTCGAGAGAAAGTAAAACTATACGTTGCTGGCAGAACAGACTCGGGTGTTCATGCCTTATCTCAATATGCTCATTTTGAAACAAATACTAAAAGAGATGAAAATAGTTGGTTGCTTGGTTTAAATTCCTTATTACCAAGTGATATCAGAATTAATTTTATAAAATTTATGGACTCGAAATTCCACGCAAGGTTTTCAGCATTAAGCAGAACTTATAGATATGTAATTTACAATCATAAAATAAAACCATGTTTAAATAGAAATAAAGTGGGTTGGTATTATTTACACCACCTTGACGAAAAAAAGATGCAAGTGGCCGCAAAAAATCTAATAGGAGAAAAAGATTTTTCTTGTTTTCGTTCAGCACATTGCCAATCGAAATCACCTATTAAAAATATAAATGATATAATAATTACAAGAGAAAATAATTTTATATTGATTGATGTTAATGCAAATTCATTTTTATACAATATGGTAAGAAATATTGTTGGAACGCTTGTTATGATTGGTTCTGGTGAAAAAGAGGTATTATGGATAAAAGAATTATTAGCCTCTAAAGATAGAACAAAAGCTGGTAAGCAATTTCCCCCTGAAGGACTTTTTTTAATTGATATTGAATATGACGAAAAATATAATCTTAATTATAAGCCAAAACTTCAAATTATTTATGAATAAATGAATGAGATAAAAGTAAAAATATGTGGAATCAGAGAACCATCAACCGCAATTGAAGCCGAAAAAAATGGAGCTGATTATATTGGAATTGTTTTTTGTAAAAAAAGTAAAAGATGTGTAAGTATTAAAGAATCTTTAGAAATACTTAATTCATTAAAATCTTCAACAAATACCGTCGCACTTTTTGCGAATGACGATAAGAATTATGTAAAGGAAGTTTTAAATAAAACAAATTTTAAATATGTTCAGTTCCATGGAAACGAAACAGATGATGAATGCATTATGTATGGATTACCATATTTCAAGGGAGTCTCAGATTCTTATAATGGCTTTAAAAATCTGGATGAGAAGTTCCCAAACGCAAGTGCATTTATTTTTGATAGTCATGGCGAAGATGGCTTAGGTGGAACCGGCAAAACCTTTGATTGGAAATCTGCAGTTTTTGATACAAAAAAACCAGTAATTATAGCTGGAGGTTTAAATTGTGATAATGTAGAGGATGCAATTAACACGTTTTTACCCTATGGTGTTGATGTAAGTAGCGGTGTAGAATCTTCTAATGGTGAAAAAGATACAACTCTCATTAAAGAATTTTTGAAAAAAGTGAAAAAATGAAAACAACCTCAAAACAAAACTTAAATGATTTTAATCAAATAAAGTACGGATACCCTGATGAAAATGGTCATTACGGCATATTTGGAGGAACTTTTGTTGCCGAGACCTTAATAAAACCATTACAGGATTTAAAAGATACTTATTATAAACTTAAAAATGACCCTGATTTTTTAAAAGAGCTTTATACGGAATTCGAAAATTATGTCGGTAGGCCAACCCCTCTTTACTTCGCAAAGAGATTGACCGATAAGTTAAATGGGGCAAATATCTTTTTAAAAAGAGAAGATTTGTGTCACACAGGCGCGCATAAAATAAACAATACAATTGGCCAAGCAATACTTGCAAAAAAAATGGGTAAAACAAGAATTATTGCTGAAACTGGAGCCGGCCAACATGGAGTAGCTTCGGCTACTGTTGCTGCAAGATTGGGAATGGAATGCGTTGTTTACATGGGTGAGCAAGATATTTATAGACAGTCCCAGAATGTTTATAGAATGAAATTACTTGGTGCTGAAGTTATTCCTGTAACCTCAGGATCAAGAACTTTAAAAGACGCATTGAATGAAGCATTACGTGATTGGGTAACAAACGTAGATAATACATTTTATATAATTGGAACTGTAGCAGGCCCATCTCCTTATCCAGAACTTGTTCGAGATTTTCAGGCAATTATTGGGAGAGAAGTGATAACTCAAATGCAAGATATTGACAAAAAAGTCGATGCCCTTGTTGCATGTGTTGGAGGCGGCTCAAATGCAATTGGTTTATTTTATCCTTTTATTAATACCAGCTCTAAAATGTATGGTATAGAAGCTGCTGGAAATGGTTTAGAAACAGGAAAGCATTCGGCACCTTTAAACAAAGGAAAGGTTGGAGTTCTTCATGGAAATAGGACCTATTTATTAGAAGACGAGAATGGTCAAATAATTGAAACTCATAGTATATCTGCAGGCCTTGATTACCCTGGGGTAGGTCCTGAACACGCATTATTAAAGGATTTAGGATTAGTCGAGTATAAGTCAGCTACTGATGAAGAAGCGATTCAAGCCTTTCATGAGCTATCTAGAGTGGAAGGAATAATCCCAGCATTAGAAACTAGCCATGCTGTCGCATATACTTTTAAATTGGCAAAAGAAATGAAAAAAAATCAAAATATTGTTATCAATTTATCCGGAAGAGGCGATAAAGATTTAAATACTGTTGCAAAACTAGAGGGAATAAAGATTTGAGCAGAATCTCTAAAAAATTTCTCGATCTCGAAAAGAGTAAAAAAACTTGCTTAATTTCATACATCACTGCTGGTGATCCAACTATTGCAGCAACTCCTGAAATAATGGATTCATTGGTAGACTCTGGAACCGATATTATAGAACTTGGCGTGCCTTTTTCAGATCCTATGGCTGATGGACCTACAATTCAACGAGCCTGCGAGAGAGCTTTAAAGCAAAATGTTTCATGTTTCGACATATTTCAGGCTGTTGAAAATTTTAGAAAGAAAGATAAAACAACTCCGATCGTTCTAATGGGTTACTTAAATCCAATAGAAAGAATTGGATATGAGAAATTTTCCAGATTGGCAAGCGAATCTGGCGTAGATGCAATTTTAGTAGTTGATCTTCCTCACGAAGAAGCTTCAGATATTGTAAATGTTTTTAAAAAAGATAACTTAGAGAGCATTTTTCTAATTGCCCCAAATACTGATTTGTCTAGAATTCAAAAAATTTCAAAGTACGCATCAGGTTTTCTTTATTACGTTTCTTTAAAGGGAGTTACTGGGGCTTCCACATTAAATATTAATGAAACAAGAGAGCAACTTAAAAACATAAAGAAAGCTGTAAACTTACCTCTTGCCGTGGGTTTTGGCATAAAGGACGCAGAAACTGCCAAGTCTCTTTCTGAAGATGCAGACGCGATTGTAATTGGCAGCGCAATAGTTAAGATAATTGAAAAAGATCAGAACGATAAAACAAAAATAAATGGTGGTATAATGGATCTTATGAAGCCTATCAGATTAGGTCTTGACGAGAGTGTTCATACGGAGGGATAGTATGAGTTGGTTTGAAAAGTTGATGCCAAAAAGAATTCGTATTGATACGAATAAAAATAAGAAAGTCATACCAGAGGGTGTTTGGGAGAAATGCCAGAGTTGCAATACTGTTTTGTATAGAGAGGATATTATGCAAAACCAGTATGTCTGTTCAAGCTGCGGATACCATATGAGAATTTCCGCAAGAGACAGAATCGAGTTGTTTCTTGATGCGGACAATAAAAAAGAATTATTTTCAAAACTATCGTCTAAAGATTTTTTAAAATTTAAAGATAGTAAAAAATATAAAGATAGAATAACGGCCGCTCAAAAATCCACAAACGAAAAGGATGCTCTTGTAATTATTGAAGGAAAAATCAATGGAATTGAAGTAATTGTTGCGGCTTTTGAATTTTCATTTATGGGCGGGTCAATGGGCTCCGTTGTTGGTGAAAAATTTTCCAGAGCAGCAAGGGAATGTATAAGTAAAAAAATTCCTTTAATTTGTTTTTCGGCAAGTGGTGGCGCAAGAATGCAAGAGTCTTTGGTTTCATTATTTCAAATGTCTAAAACTTCAAGTGCAATTGCAGATATGAGAAAAGAGGCTATTCCTTTCATATCTGTGCTCACAGACCCTACAATGGGAGGGGTGTCAGCTAGCCTTGCTATGTTGGGAGATATAAATATC
>CEWJ01143943.1_pt1 | contig 19523 bp, 24 predicted proteins | sample 350291 | NCBI WGS metagenome assembly CEWJ01 (sample SAMEA2622923, study PRJEB7988) | marine metagenome | isolation source: saline water (ENVO:00002010), including | reverse complement strand
GACAGGAACGCTGCCTGATGGTCATACACCAGATTTGACAATAACTCGTTGTGGTACGGGAACCGCTGAACGAGACCGGCCGCTTCCTCTTCCGTGATAGCCGACGCCAGGTCCAGCATGTACAACGCGTCCAGCACACCCCGATCAAAGAAGGTCACGCCGTCGTGAGCGGCCGCGCCCCGATACTGTTCGATGTCCGAATCCAGGATCTCCCTGGCGAAGGCGGAGGCATCCGGTCGCGGCGACAGCCCCGCCGCCAGCCTCTTCTTTATGATCCGCCGCGCGGCCTCCGGGGCCACGCGATGGCCTCGCGCCGCGAGAGCATCCAGCAGGGTGGTTTTGCCGCCACCAGGACCACCGGTGACCACGAACCGTTTACTCATAGGAACGACAAGCTCCCTTCCGCCGGGAAACAAAGGTACTCCGCCTATTTGCTTTCCGGCATTGTTTGATTCAAGGCAGCCACAAGGGCCGGAATGTCGAAACCACTTTCGCTGATTGATTTCGGCACCACATAGTAGAGTCTTGGCATGGAAAAAATGATCACGTAGCGGTCATTCTGGCGCCACTTATGAATCGCATCCCAGCGAAGCAGTCCCTCGCCATCCCGGGAGGAGAAGGAAACGCCCTCCTCTCTCAACTCAACGGTGAACTCCTCGTGCATCGCCTTATATTTATCGTAGTGCCGCCCTAGTAAATACGGCGAGACGAAAAACTGGACCGCCAGGAAAAAGACAATCCAACCGATCAGACCACCGACGATGGGTGCACTGACGGCTGGCGGCGCATAAACCGCCACGACCAGAAGGACGGCGAACACCATTACCGAGACAATCACGACTTTCACCGTGGGCCGGGCGTACAGCCTGCCCGACGCCACATAGTCCTTTTTCGAAATGTGGTATTTCGCCTTCATCGTCACTTTGTCAGCACCTCACATGGGCCAGGATATGTTTCTTGACGTGTTCGAAATCCTCCCGCTTCGGCAGCACGCTGGATACAATAGTGAGCTTCCCTTTGCGGTGAATAATCTTGAAGAAGACCGTACCTTTGACTTCCTGGACCGAGACTTTTTCCACGTCATTAAACGGCACCGTGATGATCTTTTTGCTAATGCCGCTCTTCGGTGCCCGAACATACTGATCGGTGATGATGAGCTCTCCCTTTGATGTCAGGCTCTTGAAGATCAGCAGCAAGCCCAACACCGAGAAAGCCGCGAGAACAAGCGTGATCACCCAGTAGAAGATCGTCGCGCCCATTCGCGAAAAATGGATGATGCCGTTCAGCACCAGCCCCTGATCGTTATCCAAGGAAAAGAAGCCCATGAAGCCGGCAAGCACGCCGAAAAAGACAACGGTGACGATCGCGGCGAGCAGCTTTGGCTTATAGGGGTATCGCTCTTCCATCATTCCAGGTTCTCTTTCATTGCATTTATCCCGCCGGGGTGCCCGACCGGACCGGCCATCAACCAAGGTAAGCGACCGATTTACCGCTTCAGCGCGTGAAATCCTCGATTTCGTCGTAGACGGTGACGGAAAGCCGCTCGCCGATCTCACGCATCCCCACCATCTGCGACGGATTCTCCGCGCCCCAGAACGCCTTCCAGCTCTCCATGGCGTCCCACTTGGCAACCGTCAGCACCTCGGTCTTATCCTCGGGGCCGCGGAGCATGAAGCTGCCCAGCGCCCCGGGCACGGTTTCATGAATCCTGTTCGTGGTGTGAGCCCACGCTTCCTGAAAGCGCGGAAAGTCCTCTTCCGCCACCCGCCACCGGTATACCACCCGAATCACATCCGTCTCCCTATCACAATGATGAGCCGCCGCTCTTGCACCAAGGCAATGACGGCATTGCGTGCGCGACAACCGCTTTGAATCAGCAGGGCCTAAAATGCCCGATTCGCCGCTTTCCGTCGAGCGATCAGCGGGGGCGGATGCTCGAAGCTTGATGCATCTCTCGGGGAATGCGTGGGGCGCTGGGGAATTGAGCTATTGGGGCGGGAATGCGGGATTTGGTGGGATCGCGGCTGAAGCCGCTCCTACGGGGACAAACAAGGGCCAGGAGCCGCCCGGCCCTGCTGGTGGAGGGCCGGGCGGATGAGGTTATTGGAACACGGGGAAGACGGCGGCGTCGCCGTAGTCCTGGATCGGCTTCATGGTCTTGAGGGTGGCCATGTCGTCGTCGGCGATGACGAAGTCCACGTCCGCGTTGTTCTTCATGTGGTCGGGCTTGGCCGTTTTGGGGAGCGGCAGCAGGCCGAGCTGAAGGTCGTAGCGGATGCAGAGCTGCGGGATGGAGACGTTGTACTTGCGCGCCATCTCGGCGATCTGCTCATTCTTGAACAGTTCGCCGTGGCCCACCGGGGAATAGGCTTCCACCAGCAGGCCCTTGTCCTGGGAGTGCTGGATCAGGTCCCAGGGCGTGTTGCTGATGTGGGCCAGCACCTGGTTGACCACCGGCTTCACGCTGCAGGATTCAAGGATGTTGTCGACGTCCTGCTCGGCGAAGTTGGAGAGGCCGATGGCGCGCAGCTTGCCGGCGTCATGGGCTTCTTCCAGAGCCCGCCAGGCGGCGCGGTTGCCTTCCAGGAAGCGATCCGCCTCGCCGAAGCTGTCCCAGGGTTGCGGGCTGTGGATGATCATCATGTCGATGTAGTCCAGGCCCATGCGCTCCAGGGAGCCGTCGATGGCTTTCACGGCGCCTTCGTAGTCCTTGAACCGGGCCGCCAGCTTGGTGGTGAGGAACATGTCCTCGCGGGGGACGCCACAGGCTTTGATGCCGGCGGCCACCTCGGCTTCGTTGCCGTAGTCCTGGGCGGTATCGATGTGCCGGTAGCCGAGTTTGGCGGCGTCCTTGACGGCCTGCTCGGCGGCGTCGCCTTCGATCAGCCAGGTGCCGAGGCCGAGTTTGGGAATCTCCACGCCGTTGGAGAGGGTGTAGGTTTCTTGCAGCATCATGGTCGTTTCTCCTTGGTTGGTCACCGAGCGGAGCGCTCGATGGCATCCATCAATTCGTGCACGGCGACGGCGTCGTCGAAGGACGGCGCGGTGCGCGAGCCCTGCGTAATGTCCTGGTACAGGCGCGCGTACACGCCGGCTACGTTGCGGGCGGCGGCGGTGTATGGTGGCGCCGTTGCGGGCGGCAGGTTCATTGTCTCGACGGTGCGGCGGGCGCTTTCCTCGGAACGGTTGGCCACACCCACCACCTTGAACTTGTCGCCCAGGGACGCGAGGGCCGGGATGTGCGCCGTGGCGGCCCAGTGGCTGTCAGGATTCAAGCCGATGAATCCGACTCGAATGGGCTTCTCTTCCATGGCCGATCCTCCTGTGGCGATCAATGGAACTCGGAAGTGCCCTCCATGCTACGCCCCGGTCCGCCGTGGCGTTTACCCGATCTTCGCCAACGCCTGCCTGATCCTGTCAATTCCTCGTGGCGGGAGCAATCAGCATTGCGCGCCGCATCACCAGGGCATACGCTTCGACCATGGACGAGCTGATCGAAAAAATCCGTAAAATGACGCAAAAGCACCAGCGGCCAGGGGACAGCGTGCCCCTGCTACCGGGTTTTTCGGTGTTCTCATCCCCGGCCAGCACCTGCCCGATTCAATCACTGTACCAACCCATGTTCTGCGTGGTGGTGCAGGGGGCCAAGGAAGTCATGATCGGTGAGCACCAGCTGCGCTACGGCCGCGGCGCCTGCTTTGTCGGCTCCGTGGAACTGCCCGTCACCGCGCGCATCGTCGAAGCCTCCGCCGAACGCCCCTACATCGCCCTGACCATGATGCTCGACCTGGACAAGGTCGCCACCCTGGCGGCGGAGTTCCCGACCATGGCTTCCGGCGCCGGCGACGGCCCCGGGTTCGGCGTGAGAGCGGTAACCGAAGGCTTGCTCGAACCCTGGCTGCGGCTCTTGAAGCTGCTGGAAACGCCCGACGACATCCCTGCCCTGGCGCCAATGATCGAGCGGGAGCTCCTGTACCGCCTGCTCACCGGCCCCCACCGGGGCATCGTCCGGCAGCTGGTCGGCAACGACAACCGCATCGCCCGGGTGCGCCGGGCCATCAACTGGATCCGCAACCACCACATAGAACGCCTCACCGTGCAGGCCCTGGCGGAATACGCCGGCATGAGCCAAGCCTCCCTGCACCGGCACTTCAAATCCGCCACCGGCATCACGCCACTGCAATACCAGAAACGCCTGCGCCTGCAGGAAGCGCGCATCAAGCTGCTCTCCGGTGCCGACGTCAGCGACACCGCCTATGCCGTGGGCTACGAAAGCCCGTCGCAATTCAGCCGGGAATACAGCCGCCTGTTCGGCCAAGCCCCCTCCGCCGATGCCCGGCGCCTGCGCGACCAGGCCGCCAGCCCGGCGCAGATCAGTACCGCGCCCTGCTGAACAGGGTGATCACACCGCTCCCTTGCTCACCACATGGCCACCGAAGACAAACTTCTGAACCCTCGGGTTAAACAAGGCCGCGGGATACGCCAGGTCCGGCCGACTGACCTCATTCAAACGCGCCAGCTGCTCATCCGTCAGCGCGATCTCCAACGCCGCCATGTTGCTGTCCAACTGGCTCCTGCGGCTCGCCCCGATCAGCACGGGCGCCAACAGTGGCTGGCGGCTCAACCAGTTCAACGCGATTTGCGCCGCCTGGTAACCGGTCTCCTCGGCCACCTCTTTGACCACTTCCAGAATCCGCCAGTTACGCTCCGTGAACTTGCTGTCGCCGAACGGGTTGTCGCCCGACAACCGATTGCTGTCCGTGCCGGTGTCTTCCGCGCCGTCCGGTAAGGCGGAGCCGCGCTTGCCGGCCACGTTGTTCGGATCGTCCCGGGAATATTTCCCGCTCAGAAACCCACCGGCCAGCGGGCTCCATGGCTGAACCGCCAGGCCCTCTTCCAAGGCCAGCGGAAAGTGCTCCGCCTCGATGTTGCGCTCCACCAACGAATACTCCAACTGTAGCCCGATGGGGCCCGGCAGGCCTAGCGCCTTCGCCAACGTTACGATTTTGGCGACGTACCAGGCCGGTGCATTGGAGACGCCCCAGTAGCGAACCTTCCCGGCCCGCACCAAACCCGCCATGGTTTGCAGCACCTCTTCCGCGGGCGTGACCATGTCCCACATATGAACCCAATAGAGGTCCACGTACTCCATGTTCATACGCTTCAACGACGCGTCCAACGCGCCATGAAGATGCTTCGCGCCGTTGCCACCGGCATGAGGATGCGTGCCCGTGCCGAAGCCCGCCTTGGTGGCGATGACCACTTCATCGCGGACATCCATCTCCTTGACGAACCGGCCAACCAACCGCTCACTCTGGCCACCCGAGTAGACATTCGCGGTATCGATGAAGTTACCGCCCATCTCGCAATAGGCTTTGAAAATCTCCCAAGACTGCTGATCGTCAGCGCCCCAGCGCTGCGTGCCAAATGTCATGGTCCCCAAGGACAAGGGACTCACCACCAACCCTGAACGACCCAATGCACTGAACCGCGCCATAACGCCAAACCCTGTCTGATCAATGTAGGAGACCAACCTAACAGGTAGGTTTACATACAAAAATCGCTATAATCGGTCATGGGTATGTGAATGAGATTCAGCAATGCAGAAAGAGATCTGGAATGGCTTATTGATTTTCGCCACCGCCAGCGAGGCCGGCAGCTTCACCGCCGCCTCCCGACAACTGGGCACCACGCCCTCTGCCGTCAGCCACGCCATCAAGAAACTGGAGCAACAACTGGAGACACGCCTGCTCCACCGCTCAACCCGCAGCATCGCCGCCACCGAAGCGGGCCTCAGGCTCCTGGCGGAACTCGCCCCCACACTCAAAACACTGAACCAAACCATCGACAGCATCGGCGAGCACGGCGATCAGGTGTCGGGCCGCATCCGGCTCACCTGCCATCGCGTCGCCGCGCAATACTCATTAATGCCCCGTATCGCCGACTTCATGCAGGCGTACCCGGGCGTGTTCGTCGACATCGACATCAATGATCGGCTGGTGGACTTCATCGCGGAAGGCTTCGACGCGGGCGTTCGAAGAAACGAAGCGCTCTCGCCGGACATGATCGCCGTGCGCATCGACCAACCGACTAAACTGTACTACGTTGCCTCGCCCACCTACCTCGCCAACTTCGGTACACCGGAAAACCCACAGGCCCTGAACCGACACCGCTGCATCGGCTACCGGTTTCTATCCGCCAGTACCCTGTTCCCATGGACCTTCGTCAACGGCACCGAAGAATACTCGGTCAACCCCCAGTTCCACTTGATACTGAACGACGCGGAGCTCTTGCTCCACGCCGCCCTGAACCACTGCGGCATCGTCTGCCTGGTTGAAGAACAAGCCTTGCCATGGCTCAAAAACGGGCAACTGGTGGAAGTGTTTGAAAACAGCACCCCGACCTTGCAAGCCAATTACCTCTACTTCTCCGGCAGAGACCTGGTGCCAAGCGCGCTGAGAGCCTTTATTGATTTCATGAAATGTGAGTAGACGCCCAGGCGCCCGAAGTTCAGCGGTCACCAAAAGCGCTGAGGCGCTTTCGGCGGTGCGCTGCAGCAACTTTCCCCTCTACCGGGAAAATAGCGCCGGTAACCGATCATCGAAATTAAACGTGTTGATAGCCCACCCTTCCTCGCCCTTATAAAGGTAGAACGTCCAGCGCATCGCGCTCAGCTCGAATTTGTGGGGATACAGTAATTCAGCCACGGAGTCTCCGACTTTTCGCTCCGAAATGAACTCCTTGCCCGTGGATTTACCAAACCGTTGTTTAATAGCCGGCAATTGCAGCGCAGCCTGGCCCACCATCGCGTCGAATTCCGCCGGCGGAATAACAACGTAGGGCTTCATCATTTTCAGTCCACCCTCGACATCATCGAAGGCAACCTTGGATAAAATCTTGTCGGTGTAGCCCTTCGCCTCTTCTATAACGGATGGATACTCAGCCCTGCAACGACCTGCTGGACCTCAAACCCATCTTGATTACTCAGGTCGACAGCCTTCACCTTGAAATCCACCGAGTACTGCCAAGTCTTCCTCGCATGCTTATATCTGGGCAGTGCCCACCTCCTGTCGTTAGCAGAAGGGGTCCACTAAAACGGGAAAACTAAAGCCTCGGCTGCATTTTTTTGTTGGGCCTCCTTTACTCTTGGGCTGGGATCGAGTCCTCATCCTTAATTGTTTTTGCAACAGCAATCAGTGAACTCCGGACGTCTTTTGCCTCTACATGATCCAAAAGTAGCTGTGACGCGAGTTGGCGGACACGATCTAGAGCATCATTGAGGCTCACAACCGCCGACTTCTCGATATTGTCTTTTAAGTCGCCGAGCAACATGGAAAGCTTCATCTCATCTGGAATTGCAGCGACCCGCCGTTGATTAACGTAGGGAGCAATCGCTTTAAATAGGCCAGAATTATAATGTTCAATTTGGCCGGCTCGGTAACCTAACGCGCCAAAAAATGCCTCATCACCGAGAGATCCCCTAATCTCTTTTTGGATGCTCGATTGCATTCTAATTTCATCCTTAGCTTTTTCAATTTCACTCTTTAAAATATCAAGATGAACTTGGATATTGCGAATACCGGTTAGCTCTTCGAGACGCATGAATCGCACGTCTAGTTCAGCAATCAGCGGGAACGGGACTCCGATGTTTGGTAGGCCAGCGATGGCCTTACAGAATTCATTATACTTCTTTTGGTTGATTGCCGATTTCGCAGAACTATTCAATTCCTCTACACGCTGATAAATACCATCAATTACAGTTGCAGTAACATGCAATGTCACAAGATCCGCTTCAGTTTTTACACGTTCCTCGTCCAAACGCCGCCGACGTTCCCTAAGGTCTTTATCGACTTCAAGATGTCTACCAGCTTGAAACGCAATAAAAGCGGCCGTAATCGCACCTGTCGCGGCAATCGTTGCTGCGAAAACCACGCCAATGTCACGAAACGATCCAGTAGGGCTGCTCGTGTTCAATGCTATCAACAGTGCAACACCAGAAACAAAGAAAACAACAAGGATAACCGTGCCGAAAAGAACGCTTCGTGCTACGGGCGTCCATGTGCTGACTCTACTCATCAATGCCTCCGATCATGTGCGGCCACTGAGTTCCTTTAAAATCTAACGCTAAGGTAACCGGCGCTGATCTGCTACCACTTTCGTGGACACTTTCAGGCACACGCACCGATGTATTCCTCTGGGCTTTTGTACCCGATCCCTGAGTGAAGCCTATCGCGATTGTAGAAGTCGATGTACTCCACGATTCTTGCCACTGTTTCGATTTCATTAGCGAACCGACGCTGTTGCACCAGTTCTGCTTTCAGTGTGCGGAAGAAGGATTCCACGGTCCCATTGTCCAGTGGATTCCCCTTCCGGCTAATGCTCCGGCGCATGCCGGCCTGCTCGACCAGATCCCGATACTCATGGGCGGCATATTCGATGCCCTGGTCGGAGTGGAACACACAGCCCGGCTGCGGACATTGTCGTGACAGCGCCATGCGAAGCGCACTCTTGGTCAGCTCCGCATTTCTCGAGCGACTGAACGGCCACCCCACCACGCGACGGCTGAACAGATCCACGACCACGGCATGGTAGAGCCAGCAACTCGGCGTCCTGATGTAGGTAAAGTCCCCGGCCCAGTACAGCCCTTCGTCCGAGGGCGGCGCGTCCTCAGGCAGTACGTTGCTCGCCGAAGTATAGAAAGCATGCCGACCGGGGTTCCACACATAAAACCCCTTGGTGGAGGCATGAACGCCGGCTTCTTTCACCAGCCTGGAGGCCCGCCCGATGCTGCAGGACAGGCCACTCTGGCGGAGTTGCTGATGCACCCGCCGGGCGCCATAGGCCCGACGGAAGCCCTGGTGAAGCTCGACAATCGCGCCCATCAGAAACTTGTCCTGGCGTCGGTGATCGCTCTCGGCACGACTGCGCCGGGCATAGTAGCCGCTGCGGGAGACGCCGAGCAGACTGCATACGCGGCGCACGTCACGGCGGCCACGGTTCTTCTCAACCAGCTCATAGAGCCTTACTTTTTCCGCTGGAAGAACCGCTCGGCCTTTTTTAGCAAGTCAATCTCGTCATCGCACTGGGCCAGTTGCCGCTCCAGCTTTTTGATCCGTCTCTCCGCAGCGGCCAATTTCTCTTCGGTCGCCTTGGTCGGATCTGCTCGGATCGGCCGCCGCTCCGGGGAAGGCTTTTCCGCTTTCATGTTTTTATTCTCCCTGAGCTCGCCCCGCCAGGCCTCCATCTGCCAGCGATAGAGCATCACCGAGTGGATACCCAATGACTCTGCCACATCCTTGGACTTAACGTCAGGGTGATTAGCCAATGTAACGGCTTGAATCTTGTAAGCCAGGGTGTAACGGTCGTATTTTCTCTTCTTGGTCTGCCCCACTCTACACCTCTCTCATGAACAGAAAACTCTGTCCACAAAAGTGGTTAAAGATCAGTGGACTTCGAGCGCAGCGAAAAACCAATCCGGCAACATGCGCTTGTTACATTTATTCCGATAAAAGTTCATTTATTCCTGGTATATATTCTTCGGAAATGATTCGGTTCTTTTCCTCAAAGAAGTCAGGCACCATCTCCCACGCTTTTGATAAGCTTGCATCATGCACGGCCATAAACAACCTTACCCCATGAAGATACAACTCATATGCCTCAAATGTTGGATTGCTAGAAATTTGCCGTATTGTACGCATGGCGACATAAAGGTCAGTTATCTCATTAGTAAATAGTTTTGACAAATAAACATTATCGTTTGAAGCTTTCAAAGCCCCTGATTTTGAGCCACCAATCCTATTCCATGGGGGTAGTGAACTATTCAATATATTCTCAGCCTCGATAAGGAGTCCTTCTGAGAACTGTATCGCTTCTATGCCGTAAAACAGTTGAGGGTATTTCTTTTTAAACTCATCGTTGATGTCTTCTTTGGTGTTGTTGCTAATTGCAGGCTGACTGAGCTTTGACTGGACAAGAATTGAATAACCAAGTTCTTCATTTGATTCGAACCACCGATTGATAAGCTCTCTTTTGCAACCCTTTTCAGGGCAGGATATCAGCCCATTATGTTGTCTAAACCTGCTGCTTAAATTCACTGCCAAGCCGATATATAGTACTTCGTTATTGGATGTATCCCAAAAACAATAAATTCCAGCTGATGCCCAACCATTCTGGTCAATAGGAGATGCTATATCATCAATAGCATCCGCTAACTCACTGGCCTCTTCGTTTCTGTAACTGTCTCTTATGTAGGTACAAAGCACAAAACTTCCTTAAAGATGTAACGCCAACGCACAACGGCGCCCTTGGAGTGGAGGCGCAGCCGCAATATAAGGGGCGTCCGGCGGCCACCGGCCGCGCATTGATGCGCCTTGTTATACGTCAACATACGTTCAGGAAAACGCTGCCGTTCGCCATTTCGGGTTTGACTGAATAATCGAAAGTACCTTTTTCTCCTAGTAGCAGCTTGACTTTCCAGCAGGCACTTGGAGCTTTTTTGATGAGCATTCAGCAAACCATCAATCATCTGGCTGTCGTCAATCTGCACTGACTTCAACAAAGCGTGGTCTTCAGCCAGTTCACAGGCATCGGAATAGCAGTTTGCAGATTTTTTTCTAACGGAAAGGTTACCCCAAAGATTTATGCTCAGGCATATGTCCTTCTCGGAAAGCTCCAACTCAAACTCGGTACCCGTGAGATCGTTGGAGAATTTTCCGTGTGAATAGGTAACGGAAACGCTAGCGGCTGTTTTCCTGAGGGAACGATTCATTGTTACTCCCTTAACGCCGCCAACACGGGCCGAGCGTAGCGAGGTCCCGCCCCAGCATAGCTGGGGCGAAGTGCTTGGCATTGTTAAGAGCCACGCCCGGCTTTATGGGCACGGCCATTTTTGTTGAACTGAATCATTTACTACTTCCATGGCGCTACGTGAAGCGGGTGGGGCTTCTTTGAGCAATACGCTCACAACCTGCTCCTTGACCTCACCATGTGTTACTGCATCCGGAACACACCACTCGTCCATTGAACTATAAAGTGCGTCAATGGCTCCCTCGCAGAACCCGCGAGCATATTCATTTGTTTCTGCTTCCTCACACGCCGCGTAAAGAAACGATGCTGACATAGGTGTTGCCAAACCATCCGCCTGCACCAACGGCGCCGCGATCAGTAAGGCCAGGGTTAGCCCTGTTCCATTCGTATTCATTTCGGGTTTCCCGTTTTCGATCATGTATTCTTAACGCACAGGCAACTGGCACCGGAGCGAAAGCGAAGGGAACCAGAACCCGCTAGGGTTTTGGTGTGGACTTCCCCCGATAAGCATGACACCACTCAGCCTCAAAATGAGGCTGCTTCAAAGGCCTCTGGGCTGACGCCTCCGAGATGAGTATGACGTCGCATGCGATTATAGAAAACTTCGATATAGTCGAACACATCCGCTTTGGCCAGGTCACGGGTTTTGTAAATCCGTTTCCGAATCCGCTCCTTCTTCAGGCTGCTGAAGAACGATTCCGCTACCGCGTTATCCCAACAGTTGCCTCGCCGACTCATGCTGGCATCCAGGTTGTGGGCAAGACAGAAACGATGCCAGTCGTCACTGCCATATTGGGTGCCTTGATCCGAATGCACTAACACTTTCTCTTCGGGACGTCGACGCCAGACCGCCATGAGCAGCGCATCCACCACCAAACTGCGGTGCAGGGTCGGTTTCATCGACCAACCCACAACTCGCCGGGAAAACAGATCGACCACCACCGCCAAGTATAACCAGCCCTGCCAAGTACGAATGTAGGTAATGTCGGTCACCCAGGCTGTATCGGGGCGGCTCACCGTGAATTCCCGCTGTAGCTTGTTCGGGGTGAGAATCGACGGCCTTCCGACAATCCCTCTCGGCGCTTTATAGCCACGTAACGCCTTGATTTTATGTTCTTTCATCAGCCGTGCAACTCGATTCAGACTACAGGTTTCGCCGGCTTCTCGAAGATCCAGAAACACCCTGGGCGAGCCGTACACACCCGAGCTACCCTGATAAGAGGCAAGGATCTGGGCCAACAAGCGACGATTATCGATAGCCCGGTCTGAAAAAGGCTTGTGCAGCCATCTATAAAAACCGCTGCGAGCTACCTGGAGCACCCGGCACATGGTTATGGTGTTGAACTGATGTCGGTGGTCATTGATGAATCGGTACTTTACTCGGGCTCTCTGGCAAAGTACCGCGCGGCCTTTTTTAGGATATCGCGCTCTTCTTCAATTCGGCGCAGCTGAGCCCGAAGCCTGAGAATCTCGCTTTTGGCTTCGACCAATTCGGCAGCCTGTTCATCAGACTTATCTGGCTTCACGAGCTTAACCCATTTGTAGAGGCTGTGAGCCGAGACTCCCAGCCTTTGCGATACCTCGGCGACGGTATAGCCCCGCTCCAGAACTTGTCGAACCGCCTCGTCCTTGAATTCCGGCGTGTAGCGTTGGCTGCTCATGGCATTTCCTCCTATGCTCCAATCATAGCCCAGGAGTGTCTACTGTACCGGGGGAAGTCCAATCATAGCCCAGGAGTGTCTACTGTACCGGGGGAAGTCCAATCATAGCCCAGGAGTGTCTACTGTACCGGGGGAAGTCCACGGTCCCGTTGACGCACTTGTTAAAACCGGCAGCTAGAAGATAGATGGATTATGATCCCTCATCCTCATTCCACGGCTCATGTCGTACTCACACTGCCCTAGTGAGTTGTGTGCACAGTCAATTAGTAATCGTAGTCTGTCAGGATCCTCTGCTATCTTGCTCCAGTTAGTGACCGAGATTTTACTTTTACCTTTTACCAAATTATCAATGATGCGATCAGGCAAATGTGGATAACGTCTCTCGTATTCTTGCCTGTCACTAATCGATGTCCAACTTGAAACGCCTGGGTACACTGTTCTTTTGACTTCATCAAATGGGGCTGTGAAGTAATCCGACTCAGAATCTGGCGCATGCAACACTACCACGCCGGACTTCCCAAAGTTGGTTCCGTTATACATACTTGAGTAAAGTTCCCAATCAACGTGCTTCCGATACTTGGTTTCTCGCCCAACAAGCAATAGAAGCACAGTTGAACCACTTAAATAATTTCTCCTGATGGTTTGACGTATAGCTTGAGGCTCCATATTCTCGTCAACATCTCCAGTACTCACAGAGCAATCAATAAAAAGATTATGCTCGCTGTTAAGCCTTAGCAGCTCATCTTTTAAATGATTTTCGTTCTTGTGATGATAACTAATAAAAACTCTATGCATGCTCCCTCCTCAGCAGTCACTCCAAACCCGAGATTAATTGGTACATTTTTTCTCGGTATCCAATCAGCCTGGCATTAACTTCAAGAAGGTCTTTCTCCAGTTCTTCCAGATTAGGATATCGTTTTTGTATTTCTTGTGGTGACATATCGCTATTATCTTCTTTTTTGAGCTCTTTTTCGTACCATCGTCTGTATCTGGCTTGCCATTTTGTCAAATGAGGACGAAGGCCAATATTTAGGACGTCTATAGATATCCGGATAATCTTCTCTGTATCCTTTCTTTGAAATCTCGAAACTGGAACATCCTTAATTAAATCCCTAGTCACCGAGAAGAAGTTATACCAAGAGGTGTAAATTTCATAAATCACGTCATCCTCCAAATCTATGGGGATGCCAATTTTTCGTGTACTTAACTCCACCCAGATTTGGTATGCGATTTGTTTGTCGGTAAGGTTTGGCTTTAGCTTCACTTTCTGATTACCAATACCAAATTCTGCTTCATCGATCTCGAATGTACGAAAAGCCCCAAATCGAGATGTCGCCTTAAAAATGAGCATTATAAGAACTAAAGCAGCCAGAAAAATCGTTACATACGGAGCCACCTCAAACGTGATCCCCAGATCGCCATCTAAAATTAGCTTGAGCAGCTCCACACTTTCCGTTTCTTCTTGCATAGGTCAACAGTTTTCCGCTATCAGTAGTGTTTTAACAGGTATTAGGACGCCGGCTCGAATATCCAATGAACACGCAGGCGTCATATCACGTTATAGTTTTTCTCTTTGTCAAATAAAACCAGAAAACTCAACGGGTTACAAACGCTGCCGTGTTGTCTGTCCCTCTTCGCTTGACTTCTTCATTTCCCAATTGCCATGACACTGCCCATATAGACAGCCCAGGAAAGTAGCCATGCACACGGATAGTGACAGGCGCCCAAGGCTCCGTGATCAGTTTCGCGATGCCATTCGAGTGCGCCATTACAGCCCACGGACCGAGAAGACCTATTGGTACTGGATCCGCTATTTCATTCGGTTCCACAAGCTGCGCCACCCTGCTGAAATGTCGGAGCCAGAAGTTTCGGCCTTTTTGACCTGGCTTGCGACGAGGAGAGGCGCCCTCCAAAACTACCCGTTGTTCTGAATCATAACGAAGCGATGGCGGTTATAGATCGGTTGCCGGCGCCGCCTAAACTCATCGTCTCTTTGATCTATGGCGCCGGGTTGCGGGTTACGGGGTCGGTTCGTGGTGGCGTTTTAGGGCGTCGTTACAGGCCAGGGGCGAATGGCCGGGCCACAGCTCTGAAGTCGAGAGGTTGGTGGTTGATTTAGGGGCCGATCGCGGCTGAAGCCGCTCCTACAGGGGTGTGTGGGGGCGTGCGGGGCGTGGTGTGCGGATCGGGCGGGCGAGCGGGCCCGCCGGGAGGGGAACGCCTCAGGGGGCGAGGCGTTCTCGGGTCCAGGTGGTGCCTTGTTTGAGGTAGCGGAAGCGGTCGTGGAGGCGGCTGGGGCGGCCGTGCCAGAACTGGATTTCCTCGGGGGTGATGCGGTAGCCGCCCCAGGTTTCGGGCATGGGGATGGGGTCGCCTTCCGGGTGTTGCCGGGCGAGGCTGGCCATGTCCGCTTCCAGTTGTTCGCGGGTGGCGGGGCGGCTTTGTGGTGATATGGCGGCGCTGAGCTGGCTGTCGCGGGGGCGGCTGGCGAAGTAGTCGCGGGATTGTTGGGGGTCGAGTTTTTCGGCGCGGCCGTTGACGATGAGCTGGCGGTCGAAGGGGCCCCAGAACATGACGAAGGAGACGTTGGGGTTGGCGGCGATGTCGTCGCCTTTGCGGCTGTCGTAGTGGGTGAAGAAGACGAAGCCGCCGTCCTTGATGCCTTTGAGCAGGACCACGCGGCTGGAGGGGCGGCCGTGGGCGGAGACGGTGGCGAGGGTCATGGCGTTGGCCAGGGGGAGGTTGGCGTCGATGGCTTCGTCGACCCAGCGGCGGGCCTGCTCGACCGGGTCCGCCAGCAGGTCGGCTTCGGTGAGGCCGGGGGCGTGGTATTCCTGGCGTACGTCTTTCATGGGGGCCTTTTTGGTTTGTTCGTGGTGTGGGGGATTGTAGCGGAAATGGTGGGGGGTTTTGGTTGTTTGGGGTCAAGGGTGGGTATGTGCCGGGGGGTTCGATTGGGCGCGGAGTGAATGATCAGCGGCGGCGGGTTGAGGCCGGATTCGTTATCCTGGGCGCATGTCATTCAATACCATCGAGATCAATAAGCAGCGGCAGGATTTGAGCGGGCGCGAGAGCGTTTGGTTGTTCGGTTACGGGTCGCTGATTTTCAAGGCGGATTTTCCGTACCTGGAGCGGCGGCCGGCGAGCATTCGCGGGTGGGCGCGGCGGTTCTGGCAGGGGTCCCACGATCATCGGGGGACGCCGGAGTCCCCGGGGCGGGTGCTGACGCTGGTAGAGAGCCCGGGGACGGTGTGCGCGGGCATGGCGTACCGGGTGGCGCCGGCGGTGTTCGATCATCTGGATGTGCGGGAGAAGAACGGCTATTTGCGGTTTTCCACGCCGATGACGTTTTCCGATGGCGGGCATGAGGAGGGGCTGGTGTACATCGCCACGGAGGACAACGCGGCGTTTTTAGGGCCGGCGTCCGATGAGGCGATTGCGCGGCAGATTGCGGGGAGCCATGGGCCCAGCGGGCCGAATCGGGATTATTTGTTGAATCTGGCGGAGGCGTTGCGGGAGTTGGGGGCCGAGGACGAGCATGTGTTTGCGTTGGAGCGGTTTTTGTTGGGGGTGGAAGGGTGTTGAGCGTGGTGTGGTGTAGCCGGGTGTGGAATCGCGACTAAAGTCGCTCCTACTGTTCTTTGCGCATGGTTCGCGGCGTGACACCAAACCAGCGCTGGAAGGTGCGGCTGAAGTTGGAGGGGTCCTGGTAGCCCAGGCGTTCGGCGATGCGTTCCACCGGGAGGTCGGTTTCCAGGAGGTACCAGGCGGCGAGCTCGCCGCGTACGTCGTCGAGCAGTTCCTGGTAGCGGGTGCCTTCGCTTTTGAGCTTGCGGATCAGGGTGCGCGGCGACATGGCGAAGCGGGCGGCCATGTCTTCCAGGGTGGGGTACTGGCCGTCGCCGTCGAGCAGTTCGATGCCGATGCGCTGGCTGAGCGGGCCGCCGCTTTGCAGTTGCTTGAGCTGGTGTTCGCAGTCCCTTAGCGCGGTGCGGTGCAGGCCCGGGTCGGCGGTGAGGCAGGGGGTGTCGAGCACCGGCTTGGGCAGGGTAATGGCCAGGTGGTCGGCGCCGAAGGTCACCGGGCAGCCGAGCCGTTGTTCATAGTGTTCCGCCCAGGGCGGCGCCTCGAAGGGCACCTGGATGTGGGCGTCGCGCAGGCGCCGGGAGGTGACCGTGTCCACCAGCTGGAAGTAGGTGGCGAGGATCGAGCCGGCGTTGAATTCCCGCATGTCGCCCAGGTCCACTTTTTCGTGGAGGGTGAGCCGCCCTTCCCGTTCGTCCTCCTCGAAGCTGAGTTCCACCAGTTGGAAGCGCACCGCCACGAAGCGGGCCACTACCTTGAGCACGGCGCGCAGGTCCGGGGCGGAGATCACCGCGTAGCCCAGCGGGCCGTGGGCGGACACCGAGGTGGCGGCGCCGATTTCCAGGCCCAGCCAGGGGGTGCCGGTGAGGGCCACGGCGCGCCGTTCCAGGCGCGACACTTGCTCCAGGCTCAGGTAGCGGTGTTCACCGAGCAATTGCTCCCATTGCAGCCGGGTGCCACGGAAGATGGCGTCGTTTTCGAAGCCTCTTTCATGCAGATAGGCGCACATCAGCCGGGGGTAGACCGGGTGGATGGCGGGGCGCAGGCGGCCGGTGTCGGTGGCGACCATGGTCGGGTCCTTTGTCACTATATGACGACTTATTGCCACCTTAGGCGGTGCCTTGCAAGGTCCGGGGGAGACATTCTGTATCCCATCGAACAACAATATCGAGGTTGCTATGAGCAAGGCAGGCGTCTTCACCGGACCCTCCGGGGTCGTGTACCGCGACCGCAAGCGGAAACTGTGGTTCACCTCCATCTTCGTGCCGGCCATCGTGTTCGTCGGCCCGGCGCTGTATTTCGCCACCGGCAACGCCTGGACGCTGTGGATTCCGCTGGTGTTCTACTACCTGACGGTGCCGGTGCTGGACATGATCATCGGCGAGGACCTGAGCAACCCGCCGGAGGAGATCGTCCCGCAGCTGGAGGACGATCCTTATTACCGCTGGGTGACCTATGCCCTGGTGCCGCTGATCTGGGGCGCCTGGTTCTTCGGCGCCTGGTTCGTGGGCACCCAGGATCTGCCCTGGTACGGGGTGCTGGCCATGGTCTACCTGATCGGCGGCACCTGTGGCGTGGGCATCAACCTGGGCCATGAGATGGGCCACAAGAAGGGCAAGGGCGAGCGCTGGCTGGCCAAGTTCGTGCTGGCGCCGTGCGCCTACGGGCACTTCTTCATCGAGCACAACAAAGGCCACCATAAGGACGTGGCCACGCCGGAGGACCCGGCCTCCTCGCGCATGGGCGAGAGCATCTGGAAGTTCGTGCTGCGGGAGATTCCCGGCGCCGCCAAGCGTGCCTGGCGCCTGGAGAAAGACCGTCTGGAGGCGCGCGGCAAATCGGTGTGGTCCCTGGAGAACGAGATCATCCAGCCGGCGATCATCACCGCCGTGGCCTGGGGCTCGGTGCTGGCGATCTTCGGCATCGGCCTGCTGCCCTACATTCTGGCCACCGCGTTCTGGGGCGCGTTTCAGCTCACCTCCGCCAACTACATCGAGCACTACGGCCTGCTGCGCCACAAAACCGCCAACGGCCGCTATGAGCGCACCCAGCCGCACCACAGCTGGAACAGCAACCACATGTTCTCCAACTGGGCCACCTTCCACCTGCAGCGGCATTCGGACCACCACGCCCACCCGACCCGGCGCTATCAGAGCCTGCGCCACTTCGAGAACCTGCCCACCCTGCCCAACGGCTACTTCGGCATGTTCTTCATCAGCTACTTCCCGCCGCTCTGGTACAAGGTGATGGACAAGCGCCTGCTGGAACACGCCGGCTACGATGCGCGCAACATCAACTTCGACCCGGCCCGGCGCGAGGAGCTGATTCACAAGTACGACATCAAATACGGGGACGCGCCGGCGAAGGTGGCCGCGAGCTAAGGGCGATCGCCCGCTTGTCACTCCCGCCTCTTTTAATGATAATTGTTCGCATTATCGAAAAAGGGGCGAGGGGTGAGCATGACTTCAAGGTCGTTGTCGGTGCCCCGGCGACGGGACACCGCCGGGGCGTCTTCGGGCGCGATGCCGGACATCGGCCTGCTCTACCACGAACATCACGGCTGGCTGTTCAACTGGCTGCGGCGCAAGCTGCTCAGCCCCCAGGACGCCGCCGACCTCTCCCACGACACCTTCGTGCGCCTGATCACCGGCGGCCCGGCCCGGATCCATGAGCCGCGCGCCTATCTGCTGGTGATCGCCAGCCGCCTTCTGATCAACCGCAACCAGCGGCAACGCATCGAGCGCGAGGCGCTGTACAGCGTGGCGGTGCTGCTGGAGGGCACCGATCGGCGCGGCCCGGAGCAGGTGGCCGGGGCCCGGGATCTGCTGTCCCGGGTGTTGCACCTGCTGCTTGAGGAACTGCCGGACAAGCCACGCCGCGCCTTCCTGATGGCGCGCCTGGAGGGCCTGAGCTACCGGGCCATCGGTGAGCGGCTGGCGGTGTCCGAGAGCAGCGTGAAGCAATATCTGGCGCGCTGCCTGGCCCATTGCCACTGGCGGCTGCACGATGCCCTGGAACAGGGGGCCGGCCAATGAGCGGCACGGACGGCATCCGCGACCGGGCGGCGGACTGGGTGGTGGCCCTGCATGAGGCCGGCGAGGCGGAGCGCGCCGAGCAGGAACGCCGCTGCCAGGCCTGGCAGGCGGAGGACGAACGCCACCGCCGCGTCTTCCATGAAATGCGCACCCTGTGGGACGGCCTGATGCCGGAGCGCCCGCGCCGTTCCCGGGCCGGCGTGCTGGTGGTGTGGCTGCTGATCGGGCTGATCGCCTGGCAGTTGCCGTGGACCCTGTGGCGCGGCGACGCCCACACCGGCACCGGCGAGCGCCGCGTGCTGGTGCTCGACGACGGCAGCCGCCTGACCCTGGACGCGGACAGCGCCGTGCGCCTGACCCTGAACGCGGACCTGCGGCGGGTGCGGCTGCTGCGCGGCCGGCTGTTCGTGAAGGTGGCGCCGGACGCCAACCGGCC
>CEWJ01028851.1_pt1 | contig 19606 bp, 21 predicted proteins | sample 350291 | NCBI WGS metagenome assembly CEWJ01 (sample SAMEA2622923, study PRJEB7988) | marine metagenome | isolation source: saline water (ENVO:00002010), including | reverse complement strand
AAATTTACCTCCTCCCTCAAAAAAAGAATTATTATTTATAAATAATCGTGAAAAAGCTGATCCCTCATACGGCTTTGAAAACAACTTGGAGTTTTACAGGGCCATAGGCAGATCAAAGCTATTGCAAACTGTGATTTTGTCAGAGAGATACGGTTCTTATGTATCTAGTGGCAATTTTGTTGTAAAAAATTTAAATCATGCAAGTACTGTACTAGATATCGGATGTAGTATTGGATATCTAACCACTTATTATGGTTTAAAATCACCAAAATCCTCATTCATTGGAATTGATTTTTCACCAGATTCAATTGAAACAGCCAACCTATTTAAAAACAAGCTAGGTATTGGTAATGTCGATTTTATTCATCAAGATGTGAATGAAATCAATTTACCAAAAAGGACCTTTGATATGATTATTGATACTCAGAGTATTTACTACTCAAAAGATCATCTTAAAACTTTTATAAGCTTAAAAAAAATTATGACAACAAAAGGAAGAGTGATTACTATGCCAGGGATAGGCGAGAAAGAGTTGATTAAAAAATATATTGATCAAATATTAGGTGCTGGTTTTTATATAATTGATTTTAGATTTATAAAAACTGCAAATCTTGGTGAAACTGAATATTTACCAACCATTACATGTGGTGTTAATATTGAAAATAAACAAATTGATACTGATCATATCTTGAACGAACTTTTCAATTCATTGTAAGATCTCATTTATAGCTCATCATCATAAATTTTTATCGAAACTGGGCAATGATCTGAACCCATTGTATTTTCATGTATGTCCGCATCTTCAATTTGAGAGATGAACGACTGGTTAACAAAAAAATAATCTATTCTCCAACCAATATTTCTTTGCCTGGCGCCAGAACGATATGACCACCAAGAATACCTTTCTGGTTCTTGATGAAAGTGCCTAAATGTATCCACCCATCCTGAATTAACATAATGGTCCATTTTTTCTCTTTCTATTGGCATAAAACCAGATGTTTTAACATTCTCTTTTGGTCTTGCAAGATCTATAGGGAAGTGCGCAGTATTCCAGTCGCCGGTAACAATTACGTTTGAACCGCTATCAACTTGCTCATTAATGATTGGTAATAACTCGTCGTAAAAATCCAACTTGTAATTAAGTCTAATTTCATCTTTTTGCCCATTTGGAAAATATATATTATATAGTAAAAAATTTTCGTGTTCTGTTATCAAAACCCTTCCTTCTGAATCAAATCTATCAATTCCGAGCCCTTTTTGGATATAGTAAGGTTCAATTTTCGAAAAAGTAGCAACTCCACTGTAACCTGGCCTTTCTGCAGAATGCCAATAAGTATAATATCCGTGATCTTCTGTCAAGGAAGAGCCAAGTTGCTCAACTTTTGCTTTTGTTTCTTGAATACATACTATGTCAGGATCTTCTTCTTCAATCCATTCTAAAAAACCTTTTTTTTCTATAGCTCTTACCCCGTTAACGTTCCAAGAAAATATCTTCATAGCCTAGTTTTACTCCTCAGTAAGAATAATAATTTATTTAAATAGTCAATAATAGTAAATTCAATACATAAAATTAATTCAATATTAAAAAAAAAGTTACATAATAAACATATGGACCCAGATCAAGTTCAAAGCTTAATTCAAAAAGGGATTAAAGATTCAATGGTAGAGGTAATTGATACCACTGGAACGAGCGATCATTTTAGCGTTATTGTAGTTAGCGACAGCTTTAAAGGACTTTCACTAATTGAGCAACACCAATTAGTTTATAAATCTGTTGGTGACCACATGACAAAAGAAATTCACGCGCTTGAAATTAAGACCTTAACTCAAGATGCTTGGAAAAAGAAAAATTAAAGTGAGGCTCTAATGGACCTAAGTGAAAAGATAAAATCAGAAATAAGTGACAACCCTATAGTTCTTTATATGAAAGGAACTAAAGAAATGCCTATGTGCGGTTTTTCAAATCAGGTAGTTCAGATACTTAATCACTACAACGTTAATTATAAAGATGTGAATATTTTAACAGACCCACAAATTAGAGTTAAGCTGTCTGAGCAATCCGGTTGGCCTACTATTCCACAGTTGTTTGTGAAAGGAAAACTCATTGGGGGAGCTGACATAACAATGGAATTGCACCAAAGCGGAGAACTTTTAGATGTTCTCGATATATCAGAAAATTAATATATAACGCTTGGTGATTTGCTATTAACTCATATAATTTTGCCATCGATATTTAACTCTGGCCCGTTCGTCTAGTGGTTAGGACTCAGGATTTTCATTCCTGCAACAGGGGTTCGATTCCCCTACGGGCTACAATTTTTGGGTAATTAAATAATTCATTAAAATGAATATTCCTTTCCACCCTCTTTTAGTACATTTCCCAATCGGGTTCATTTTTGCAGCATTGATTCTTCACTCAATATATTTAATAAAACCCAATTGGGCATGTAGAATTGGAAGTATCTGGTTAACCGGTTTTAGCGCGATCTTTTCTCTTTTAGCATCTATAAGCGGTCAATTAGAGTATAATAAAGCATTAACTATGGATTACTCACCTGAGGTTTTGAAGGTTCTTATAAATCATCAGAAAATGGGTAACGTTTTCACATGGACTTTGATTATTTTTACATTGCTATGGGTAAACTTTTTCTTTAAAAGAATGGACGACAAAAGAGTAGATGTTTTAGCGTTTATAATTTTACTTATGCTAACCATTGGAGTAATAATAACATCTTATCTTGGCGGTACACTGGTTTGGGAATACGGTGTGGGTATTAAAAAAACTATCTGAAGTCTTTTCCCCTTTTAAGGTAAACATAAAAGGATTTGTAGGTATGTGATGAAAATAATCCGTATCCCCCATTAATATTTGATCCTGGAAGGGTGTATATATTATTTTCTAATGGATCCCCTTGAAGATAATCATAGAAATTCATATCTGTAGCCTGAACAGTAATCAGTTGAAGACCGTAGTAATTAAAGTATAACCAACTCATTCGAATAGGTCCTCTTTCAACTGACCAAACAAATGGATTTTCACGTGAAGGATTATTGTTAGAATCTCTTAAATATGGACCTTTCCAAATTATATTTACAAAACTAGTGTCATAAATTAAATTAATGAACGTTGAATCACGTTGCCCGTTCCAGTTATAATCGTAATAATCATCATTTGTGCCTGGCTCTAATCCCATCAAATCTGTATCCAAACCGTATGTAAGCGTTCTGACAAGCTTAGAAGATTCATCTATTTCAAAATCCAGCGCAAACATAGGATAAGATGCAAAACTTCCAGTAAAACATTCTCCATAATTATATTCTATTGTATCAACTTTGGAGGATATTGGATCTCCATTTAAATCCATATTGTCAGTATTAATTACTTGCACAGGAAGAGATGTCCCATCACCACAGCTATAATTTTTTAAATCTGTTTCTGATGTAATATTCAGTGTTTTAGGAATAGTGGTTTCAGATGTGAGAACTGCATCGTTTATCTTAACTGAAAGCTTGTATTTAATACCTGATTTAAATACAACCGACTGATCTGTTTGATACCTTCCTGGTCTGCCAGAAATTGGTAAAGCAATGTAATCTTCACCATCTCCACTAATAGTAATATCGGCATTTGTTATCCACAAATTATTAGCATCAACTTTTTCATCTAATGAGGCTGAACGAGATACAAAAATAGTGTCATCAATCATCGGCATGTTGCCTGATATATTTCCGAAAACAACGTACTGCTCAGAATAGGGAGACTCTGGGTCATTAAAGTCTTCACAAGAGGTTAAAGCAACAAACATAAAAGAGGAGAATAATAAAATTCTTCGCATTAGAAATTCCAAGTTATGCCAATGGTAGGTATTATGGGGAATAAACTAACTGGCTTTCTTTGAATCCTTGCCTCATCCTCTTCGTCAACATTAGGTTCACCTTTATCAGGTCTTTTATTACCATTCTTATCATGTTTTTTCGCGTCCCAATCTCCATCGTCATCAATTCCATTAAAAGTGTCACCTAAAGGATATGTATATGTAAAAACATTTTCTCTATTGTATGCATTTATTACTTGCATGAATAGATCAAATTTTCTTCCCTTAACATTGAAGTGGCGAACAGCGCCTAAATCTAGTCTATGGTAAGAGGGATACCTTCCTCCATTACGTGTTGCTGGAATTGTCCGATAATTTTGCTGAGACTCTCCAGGAAGATTTTGTAAAAAATAACCATTTATGGGAGTAAAAGCCTGACCGCTTTGTAAGGTAAATTTAACATTATACTCCCATTTAGGGCTGGCCTGATAATTTGCTAAGAAATTTATGACATGAGACCTGTCCCAATTGGTAAAATACTCTTTTCCATTCATTATCTTCCTACTCACAGACCAAGAATATCCTGCCCAACCACTAAGCTTTCCGGAGGATTTTTGTACGAATAATTCAGCTCCATAAGCATAACCATCTGCAGGTGTGAGTAAATCAAGTAAACTTTCACTATTTACATTTCCATCCGTTGTTGCTCTTGACTCTTCATAGGTCAACATATCTGTAATATACTTGTAGTATCCCTCCAGCTGAATCTTCAATCCTCTTCCAAAAAATTGCTCATAACCCAAGACCGCTTGAGTCGCTCTTGAGGGTTCACCGTTTTCGTCAACCGCAAACCAACTATCGAGTATTTGCGCGCTAAAGTCATCTTGAAATGTTGAGATAAATTGATGATAATTGCCAACAGCAAAATTTATAAAACGGTTTTCATCTATAATATACTTAGAGCTTAATCTTAAATCAGGGTATACCCCATTACTATGTGATGAAAACGTAATTAATCTTAAGCCTGGCTCAATGATAAGCTTACTATTTGGCTTCCATTTAACTTTTGAGTATATCGCGGTTTCAAAGGGTTTAGTTTGGGAGTCAAATAAAATCTCATTGTTAAATTTTGAATTATACTTAATGTCTAAACTTTTAGCTTGAGCACCAAAAAAAACATTAAAATCTTGACTATAAAAATATGCTATGTCTCCAGAAATAGTTTGATCAGATAAAGGATTGTAATCATTTATACCCGCTTCCCCACCAAGACCAAACCTTGTATAAAATTGACTATTAGCTGCGAGGAAATTTCCAATTATTTTTTCGTTGAAAACACGACGATATGCTAAGCTAATAGTTTTATTTCCCCAATCCGAGTCAAGGTCTAAATCTTTAAACTCGAGATCATCAACTCCTCTGTAGAAACTTAAGGAAATTCTATCTTTTTCATTTAGATCTGTAAAAACGTGTCCTTGTAAATCATAAAAGTAATATGGTAAATCAAAACTATCCGTTATGTAAGGAAGGACTTTATCAAAATAGGTTCTTCTGCCTGAAACTAAAAAGGCGCCTCCAGGAATAGGGCCTTCGATCGTTGATTGCGCTGTTAAAAGAGAGATACTGCTACTGCCCTCAATTCTATTTCTATTTCCCTCGCGACTCCTGATATCCAAAACGGCAGATAAGCGTCCGCCATACTCTGCATTGTAGCCACCTTTTATCAATTCTGCTTCTTTAACGGCATCTACAATAAAATTAGAAAACAATCCTCCTAGATGGGATGGATTATAAACTGTTATTCCATCTAATAAGATTAAATTTTGATCGGTGTTACCTCCGCGAATAACTAAACCAGTGCTAAACTCAGATGTAGTTAAAACGCCAGGGAGAGACTGAATGGTCCTGAATATATCAGGCTCAGCTAATGAAGGTTGAGATTTTAGTAATCTTGGCGATAAATTGACTCGACTAGGCTCAATCTTATTTAATCTTTCAATCTCTTCGGCCGTAACATCAACTTGCATTAATTCTATTGACTCAGGTTTTAAAGAAATATTAATGTTTTGAGATCTATTTTTGTTGAAATCTAATTTTAATTCAAATTTTTCGTATCCAACGTAAGATACAATTAATTTAGGCTCTGCAATATCGATGTCAGACAAAACATAATAACCGTTATTGTCGGTAGCCATACCTTGACCAGACTCACGAATGAAAACATTTGCCCCAATTAGCGCTTCACCAGATGTACTGTCAGTAATAAAACCGAAAACTTGGAAAGGTGTTTGTTGCGAAAAGACAACTGCAAACCAGGTCATAATTACAGCGCTATTTTTTCTTAATAATTTCACTTAAAATTTTCTCCGCATGAGTGTTAACGTTCATTTTCCTATAAATTTTTTCAATTTTACCATTCTCATTTACTACAAATGTTATTCTTTTAGTCCATAAAGGTGAATTAGCTCCATACTTTACAGCAACTTCTTTTTGTGAATCTGATAACAAATTGAACGGTAGTTTCCATTTTTTCTTAAACTTCTTTAATGCTCTAGATGAATCGTAGCTCAATCCAAATACCACAATATTGTTTTCTTTATACTTATCATAAATGTCACGGAACCCGCAAGCTTGAATTGTTCATCCTGGGGTATCAGCTTTTGGAAAATAATATAACACAACTTTCTTTCCCAGATAATCAGACAGTTTATGGATATTTTTGTCTTGATCTTTCAAAGAAAATATAGGAGCTACGTCACCTACTTTTAATTCAATATTGTGCTTTCCTGATAGCGACGAGAAACTAAAATAGGAGACAATACTTACTGCGAAAAAAAAGAATAACTTCATCTGATGATTCAATATTTCTTTAAATAGCTTAATGTATCTGTATTGTATGGAATTTGTTTAATTTGAAACAAATCAAAGTATTCTTTGGAATCACATACATTGCTCTCCATCAACATTGTAAGTTGGTCGACTGTTATTGGAAACCACGCAAATCTTTGAAAAAAGAAAGCTAAAGATTTTACTGCAATAGCAGGGGCTGGTATCATCCACTTCTTTTTTCCATAGGCTGCTGCCATTGTTGGTACTAAGTCTTTCCAATAATATGTCTCTCCACCCAGTTGATAGATTTTATTTTTCGCTACGTCCATCTCGATGGACTTAACAACGAATTGAGCAACATTTTCAATATGTATTGGAGATAATGCAAACTTTCCAGCATTCATCGGTAATAAACCATCGTGAAAGCTCGGTGAGGGAATAGGTAAACTAAGCATATCTTTTTTAAGCTGTGTGCAAAACTCAGGTCGACCAGATCCTCTTGGGTCACCAAAGCAAAGTGATGGTCTAAAGATTGTCCAATCCAACCCAGATTGTTTTAGATATTCCTCAGCAAGATATTTGGTGCTTTGATATTTTGTTCCATCCAAACGTGCACCGTTAGCACTGACAAGAATAAATCGTTTAGAACCAAACTCTACCGCTAAGTCAACTACCCGTTTCACTCCATCAAATTGGGTTTCTTGAAATGTTATGCCCCTATGCGGAAACTCTCTAACTAAGCCAATACTGTAGATCACAACATCCGATGATTTTATAAGTTTTTTCAGTGCGCTTTTGTCGGATAAATCACCTTCTGTTATTTTGCAACTATCTGGCTGTAAAAGTTTATTTATCGATTTTTTTCTAACAAGAACATTGGGTTTGTGACCATGATTTAATAATTCGTCAGTTATGTATGAACCAACAAATCCAGTTCCCCCTAGAAGTGCAACTTTCATGACATATTTTCCTTACTGTTTTCAAATGCTTCGTTTTTTAAAAAAATTTCATCAATAACTTTTTTTCGAAAATTAAAAACTTTATTTAAATCATTCTTAATCCACAAAAAATGCATAATCCTTCCAATAAAGCCTAGAGGAATTGAATATTTAATAACGTCATTAATTATAACACCATCATTAACTGATTCGAAAGTATGCGTATGATGCCAGAAAGAATAGGGACCTTTTAGCTGTTCATCAACAAATTTATTAGGAGGGTCATAGGATGTGATCAGAGTTCTCCATCTTAATGGGAATCCCATTACCTTAATGGTGTAGTCAATTAAAGCACCTCTTTCCATAGTTATGGGTAATGGGGTCAGCACATTAAAACCCATTTTCTTGGGTGTAATTTTAGAAAGATTCTCTGGCTTCGAAAAAAAATCAAATACTTTTTCTAATGGTGCATTAACGCGGTGTGAAACTGATAATTCATAAATTTTCATTTAACAACTTAATACACAAGAAAAGAAAATCAAATAGATTATTGAGCGTTATGAGCGTTATTGTTTATATATTTATTAACATCGAATTTTCGCTTACAGCCATTATAATTCATGTATCTCACCTTTCCAAAAACAGGTCTCTCAAACCAAGGTCTATCATGTATTCCTCCAATGCTCCAAGCGATACCTGTGTATCCATTTGGATCTCTGCCATCAAGCTCATATTTATCGTTTAAATCTATTGCGATCTGGAGCGCTGTTTCAGGATCTTCAGACCACTCTAGGATTTTTTTTGCCCAGTACATTCTCATAAATCCATGCATTTTGCCAGATACTATCATTTGATGTTGAGCAGCATTCCACAACTTGTCATGAGTATTAGCATTTTCGAAATCTGAAGAAGAATATAAAAATTCTCTTTGATCGTCTCTGTGTTCATTAAGAGTTTTTTGTGCCCAACTGTGAAAACCATTGAAAGAATCGTAATCATCGTTGTAATAACAAAAGTTATCTGAGAGCTCTCTTCTAACAATTAATTGTTCAAGAAAAGTATCTTTACCTTCTGAATCTTCAGTAGCGATTACTTGAAGAGCAATTTCTTGAGCCGATAATTGGCCGAAATGAATGTAGGGGCTTAAATTTGAAAGGGAATCTTTATTTGGATCATTTCTGGATTCGCCAGTGACATCCATACGTTCATTTAAATAGGTTTTTAACGATCTTTTACCTTCATTTTCGCCTGGATTTATCCAATTTACTTCTTGGACGGAATTATCAATTTGCAATTCTCTTAATATAGCATCAGGATCAATTGTTTCATGTTCAATATTAAGATTAAAAGGGTGTGAAATAACTTTTGAGAATGGATGTAAAAAGCTGTCAAGCAAAATGTGAATTTTTCTTCTTATTGTATGAGCAGCAAACTCTTGTTTATCACTTACTATCCATGCAGGTATGATATTATGTGCATCCACCATTTCAACTGGTATTTCAATGTCTTTTATAATTTTATTGAGCCTTTTTTTGTAAACCTTGAGCGGTGAAAAGTCTGTGATAAGATATCCAGTATTTGAACTTGAAATATAATTATGCAATGAAGTGAGAATATCGCCTCTCCTCAAATGAAATGGTATATTATGCTTTTTAAATACCTCAATTGTTTCAGATAACCCTCTAAGAAGAAAACCATACTGCCTAGAGTTAGCATTTGCAAAATTTCCATTAAGGGAGTAAAAAACAGTTAGAGGCGCCTTATATTTTAAAGCGATGTTCTGAGCATGTATTAAAGCCCAATTATTGTGAAACCTTCTATCGCGTTGCATCCAATACACGACATTTCCACCGTTGTAATTAATAGAATTAAGTTTTTTTGAACGCCGAATGTCAAATTCAAGCATAAAGAGAGAAATTTTAAATGAGCTTTTTTAAATCGTTGTATGTAAGGAAAGAATTGTCAATTTTTCCTTGTATGTCTTTAAGAAGAAAAAGGCCTTCACCGCCAAAAAGAATTTTGATATCAAGTTTATTTGCAACTTTAATGCTGTCGTGAATTTGTTTTACAGTTTTGGATACATTCTCTTCAACGACGGCATTGCAACATTGCAAATTGCAAAGATAAAACAACACTACATCAATTTTACGCTTTATAATAATTTCACTAAGTTCTCCAAGTTCAGCGTGAGAACCAGAATTGAACACGTTGTAACCATTGTGCCTCATGAGAACCTCTGACATGACTACACCTATATCTGGTAAGTTATCTTCAAAATTAATACAAAGTGCGTTTTTACCGTTAAAATTGCCATTAGGCTTATCTCTGTTCAAACCATCAACAGATCTCGTTATCGTTTTTCGAGATAAATATGCCTCAGTATGAGCAATTTTATTTTTCTTTAATTTTTCTTCAACAATATTACCTGCAACATCAACAACAAAATCAAATAGATCAGCAACTGGAGTGCCGTTCATGTAGAGTCCATTTATAATTGTACCCACACTAGATTCATCAGAATTCAGACTAGACTCAGCCAATAACACAGCTAACTGCTTAAAATCTTGTTGATTAATTAGTCCGTATATTTTTTTATGATCTTTTGTTTCAAGGCTTAAGGCTTCACCTTTTGCGCTGTTAGAGTTAGACTTATAGAAATCTCTTACATGTTGCATAGTAAACTTTCTATGACCACCTGCGGTTTTTTCACACCCAAGTTTACCGCTGTCGGTCCAACGTTTGAGCGTTGAAATGTTTATACCTAGTATACCTGAAACTTCTTTTGAGTTTAAATACTTCATAGTTAAAGTTTATTTATATTTTTAGTAAAAAACAATAAAAAAAGAGCGTTATGAGCTTTTATAAGTCAATACTGCTAATAATGTCATCATATAGTTTTTTTTGATCACTATGCTTTTTGTCATAAAGCTTAGTCATCATGCTCATCCTTGGATTTCTTTCAAAAAAAGACCTGAAGTCACGAATGAAGTTCCAGTACAGTGCATCCCAAACCAAACACCATTCCCCTTTTTTATAGTCACTCATTTTTAAGATGTAGTTACTTCCACTAATATAGGGTTTTGTTGACATCAATCCGCCGTCTGCATACTGACTCATGCCGTAAATATTTGGCACCATAACCCAATCATATGAATCAATGAATAATTCCATGAACCATTTATAAATGTCTTTAGGGTCATACCGTAGAAGACACATAATATTTCCCAATATCATTAATCTCTCGATGTGGTGACCATAAGCATATTTCATTATATTTTTTATAGTATCATCAACAGGTTCTATTCCTGTATCTCCTGTATAAAATGATTTTGGAATTTTCTTTGTAAATTTCCAGAAATTGCTATTTCTTTGATAGGATCCTTTGGTCTGATATATACCACGAATAAATTCTCTCCATCCTATTATCTGCCTAATAAAACCTTCAAGAGAATTTATTGGTATCTCATTTTCTTTGGCATAATCGATGCTCGTATTGACCACTTCAATCGGGGTTAACAAACCAATATTTAATGCTGGAGAAAGAACGCTATGAAAAATAAAGCGATGTTCCGTAGAAATAGCATCCTCGTAAGCGCCAAAATTTGCAAACTTTTTTTCTAAAAAAAAGATTAAGCATTGTTTTGCCTGTTCTCGATTAACAGGATAATTGAATGAATCAATACTTCCGTAATTATCTCTATAATTATCAGAAATATATTGTACTGAATTTTTAAAACTTGATTTGTTATACGTTTGTTGTTGGGTCAAAGGTATTTTAATTTTTTTCGGAAGTTTTTTTCTATTTTCGCTATCAAAGCTCCATTTTCCTCCTTCTGGCCTGTTTTCACTGTCAACAAGTATGTTTAATTTTTTTCTTTCGTTTTGATAAAAAGAGGACAAAAACAGTTTCTTCTTCTCGATAAAATATTCATTTATTTCATCTTTAGTATTGATGAAGCCAGGTGTATCATAACGGTAAGATCTGACGTTTAACTTTTTTAGTGTATTGGAGAGCCTTTTTTCCACAAGATAATCATGTTGTTCAATGTAATGCACCTCAGTTATGCTGTTTTGCTTTAAGTAAGTCTCATAATAATTGGGAGGAGTAATTTGATTTTCATCTAAAATAGTAACATTATATCCATCATTTTCTAACTCTTTAGAAAATGATTCTATGCTTAGTAAATGAAGGAGAATCTTTTGCTTGTGAAAGATAGCGGTATGTTTTTTGTCCCTAAAAAATAAGGGGTCTCTCGCAATAACAACTGGTCTGGATTTTGAGAGTGCTAAATTTGGATAAAATAGCTGATGTGGTAATAGTAAAGTAATTTGCATACTACTTTATAGATCTACATTTTTTACTACAATATTTAACATTAGACCAGTCCCTTTTCCACTTTTTTCTCCAACTGAAAGGGAGACCGCATGTATGGCATATCTTTTGTGGTAAATTTTTGATAATTAACTTTTAGTTGATGATAGGCCACCATCAACACAAAAAGTTTGGCCGGTAATCCAGTTATTATCAGGATCGAGTAAAAAATGTATCATACGACTAATATCTGTGGGTTCTCCAATCCTACCAGTGGAATGCATTTTAATGCTAGCTTCAAGCGCAGCAGGGTTGTTAACGATTCTAGATGATAGCGGTGTATTTACTAATCCTGGAGCAATGGCATTAAACCTTAACATTTTTTTTGCATAGGTTAAAGATGCTGATTTGACCATTGATTCTATCCCAGCTTTAGCAGCTACTATCATTTCATGATTTGCCAGCCCTATTGAAACGGCACTAGTTGACATTAATACTACTGAAGAATCTGATAATAATTTTCCAGCCGCTCTCATTACAGAAAATGCTGTTTTTAAGTTGGTATTTATTGTTTCTTCAAAATTTAACTCAGTGACAAGATGTGGAGGCCTCAGTAAAATTGATCCAGGAAGAGACACTATTCCATGAATATGATCCACTTCGCTTTTACACTCATCAATGAAAGACATAGTATCGTCAAATGAGCGGCAATCAACTTGCGCAGACTTAATTATAGGATAATCGATATGAGGTGAATCATTGTTATATCCAAGGAGTAGGTTACAATGATTACTGCTTAAGTCGGCAACAAGTTGAGAGCCAATTCCCCCGCTAGAACCAAGGATGATAAAATTGCTATTTTTCATTTTTCGTAAGTGCTTGGAAGACCATACTATTAGCAGCGCTCAAACCACCTGTAATTTTCCATCCATCATTTAATAATGATTGTATGGTTTCAGTGAAATCAGCAATGTCATCTGCAAAAGCGGATACAATACAAAATGTATCTTTTTTAAATATATTAACTTTAGGCATACAACATCTTAAATAAAAAATTTAAGTTTTGCAAGAAAAAATGAGCGTTATGAGCTTTTTATTAACGATTTAAAAAATCATGGTAATAATTCATACATTAATATGACTAAAATGTATTTCTAAAAAATGTATGTTTGAGGGAAAGAGGGAGGTATTAGGATTCTTGGTCTAGAAGCTCTATATAATTTCCATTTGGGTCGGTTTCGTATATATATCCGATACCGTCACGGTGATATTTAATATTTTTATCATTTACTATTGAATGATCAACTATCGCAAAGTGATTAGGATGTTCATCTTGAGTTACAAGTGCTAAATTTATGTTATCAAATTTAAGCATTGCCCATGTTGAGTCCTTGTAGCTCACATCACACTTAAACCGCTTTGAATAGTATTCCACAGATTTCTCTATGTCATCAACTATTATTGCCAAGTGATCTATTTTGGATAGTTGATCATTCATAACGAATAGGTTTGACTTATTGCTTAACTATCTTTAGCAGCAGACCATACTACTAAGCCAAATCCAATTTTATTTATTGCATCGCCAACATTGTAAATCAAATCACGTGCATCAGAATCTACAAGACCGGCCATAAATGAATACCATTGACCATCTGCTGTACCGATAAGGTAACCCAATGGGTAAATACCCCAACCAATAACAACGAACTTCAATAATAATCCATTTGCGTTTTCAATCTTTTTACCAGCTTTCTTAGCAGCTTTTGCAACATCACCCTGGTATACTTCATTTACAATGTAAAAGTATGCAAGACCGCTAATAAGTCCCCATACCGCTGGACTTGAACCTCCAAAAATTGAAAAGACAGAAGCTTCACCAAAATAACCAGTAACAAGCATGACAATAGATGCACTGATCATTTTGCTTAATCCAGTTTTAGTAAGAAGGTAAAATTCAACACACATCAAGGGTACAGTAAGTATCCAATCAATGTATCTGAATTCAGTTGGGCTCATATAAGAGCTGACCCAAACGTCCCTCATGTAGTAGTAGTGAACTGCTGCAATCAAAGTGATTAGACCAGAAACTGTCATTGACAATTTCCACTCGTCAGCTACCGATGATCTCTCAACAAAGAAAAATACAGTAGCTGCTAACATAGCAACTGAGCCTAGAAAAAAGGTGAATCCAACTAGATCCCCGCTTTGAAGGCCTGAGGCTAATAACATATTTACCATTATTATCTCCTTTTAGTATTAAAAATAAATTTTATTATTATTTAGTTTTAGAACTTACAAAAAAAATATATAAAGTAGATTTACAATTTTTTTGAATTATTTTTCACAAATGATAGCATAAAAGTGCTTGGAATAAGAGAAAATTTCTGAAAATTATTCACACGAATTCTCCTTTTTAACAGTTTACTAAAAGGAGTAGATTTAAGTTTTTTGAAAAGTTTTTCATAGTATCTGCATGCTAACAGAACACCAAACCTACTTGTATTCGGCAATTGATATATTCCTTTTTTTGCGTCATCGAATTCACCCTTTATATCTTGTTCAATTTTCTTTTTAACTTCCTCGTTTAAACTATCTTTAAAGTCAAGTCCGGGAAAATACATTCTCCCTTTTTCATAATAATCTTCATTCAAGTCTCTGAAAAAATTAACTTTTTGAAATGCCGAACCGAGTTTTTTAGAGCAAGAAATTAAATTATCGTAATATTTTTGATCTCCATTAACAAAAACCCTCAAACACATCAATCCTACAACTTCAGCTGAACCATAAACATAGCTATCTAATGATTTTTGAGTGTGTTTGTTCTCAATTAAATCAGATCTCATGCTTTCAAAAAACGCCTCAATGAGGTGACGATCGATATTGTATTTGTTTACCGTGTCTTGAAATGAGTGCAAGATTACATTAGTGCTAAATTTTTCCTTGATTGCAGAAAAGGTTGAGGATTCAAATTCGTTTAAAAGAGCATCTTGATTAGTATCAAAAAATGTATCAACAATTTCATCTGCAACTCTAACAAAACCGTAAATGCTGTATATAGGTTCACGAACTTCTTTTCCTAAACATTGAATTCCAAGAGAAAATGAAGTACTAAATTCTTTTGTAATGGATATTGATGATTTAAAGCTAGCGCTTAGATACCGTTCTAAATTTGTCATGAAGTCTCTTTGATGATTTGCTCAGAAACTATTTTACCTGATACTAAAGCAGGAGGCATTCCAGGGCCGGGCACAGTTAATTGCCCCGTGTAATAAAGTCCTTTAAGTTTTTTATTTTTAATCCTTGGTTTTAAAAATGCGGTTTGGAAAAGTGTGTTCGCTAAACCATAAGCATTTCCTTTAAATGAATTAAAGTCTGATATGAATTCTTCATGAGCGTAAGATTTAGATACAACAATATTATTTCGAATGCTTTGGCCAATATTTTTTTCTAATCTATCCAATATTTGCTCAAGATAAAAATCTCTTGAAGTGGATTTCTCAGTTAAACCCGGAGCTACTGGTATCAAAATAAAAAGCGCTTCGCTATCCGGAGGCGCAACCGTAGAATCTGTCTTTGAGGTGCACGAAACATAAAAAAGCGGACTTTCGGGCCATTTTGGATTATCGTAAATGTCTTCAACGTGATCATTGAAATTGGTATCAAAAAATAAGCAATGATGCGGGATGTCAATTTTTATATTTACCCCTAAATAAAAAAGTAAAGCACTAGGAGACATTGTTCTTTTTTCCCAATATGCTGTTGAGTAATTACGATATTTCTTTTCAATTAAATTCGATTCAACATGCTCATAATCCGCGTTAGCAATTACTATTTCCGAACTGTAAGAGTTATTGTGAGATCTGACCTCGAAAGTTGAATCTTTATTTTTGTGAATTTTTTTGATAGGTTCATCAAAAACAAACTCTACTCCTTGCTCAATAGCAAGACTATGAACAGCTGAAGCCACTGACCTTATTCCCCCACTCGGATACCATGTTCCAAGTTTTATATCAGCATAATTCATTAAACTATATAGCGCGGGGGTCTTGGATGGTTTTGCTCCCAAGAGTAACCCTGGAAATTCAAGCATCTGAATGATTCTTTTATCTGTAAAAAATTCTCTTATGTGTTTACTTATAGGCTTGAAGATTGCAAGTCTTCCAAGGTGCTTAATCAAATCGACTCTCATGTATTCAAAAGGTGAAAGGCTGGGCTTGTAAATAAATTTCTTTACTGCTATTTCGTATTTTTTTTGCGCATCTTTCAAAAAATTATCTAAAGATTTAGATGCGCCGGGTTCAATTTTTTCAAGGCTATTTTTTAATTTTTCATAATTTTTAGGAACATCGAAAAATTCTGAATCTTCAAAATACACTCTATAGCCCGGATCCAGCCTGGTCAAGGAATAATAATCGGATACTTTTTTATCAAAATCAGAGAAAAATGATTCAAATAAATCAGGCATCCAATACCAGCTTGGACCTAAATCAAACGTAAATCCCTTTTCTTTATATGTCTGAAGTCGACCACCATAAGTCTGGTTTTTCTCTATCACCTTTACCTCGTATCCTGCTTTTGCAAGATAAGTAGCAGATGCCATTCCAGCTAAACCGGAACCAATAACTATAACTCTTTTTTTCATTTTTTCTTTTTTAGAAAATTGATGATAAACTCGAAATTTTATTTTTTAAAATTTTACCCAGATAAAAAAAGGATAATTCGTCTCAAGGTTCACTTGAAAAATTATTTGGCAATTTGTTACTTAGATAATTATTCATTAAATAAAAAACAGCTAAAACAGTTCCCCATTGGATTACACAAGTCATAAAGAAACTTGGGCTTTCTATCATCCACCAAGTTACCAATGTAAAACCAACCAATGGGGCAACAAACTTGACAACAAATGGCCACCATGAAGGAAATGACCAGTCACCCATACTTTCCAAGCTCACTTCATCGATCATTCTATTAATACCATACTTAACCGCAGCAACAGACATCAATATTCCTGATATTATTAACCCTACACTCCATACAAAATCTTGATTTCCTAGAATCTCTAAACTCATTGCAGATGGAATACCAAGGATGAATGAAGATACAACGATCCACAACACTGCCACTGAGCGCTGAACGCCAAAGTCAATTAAATTTCTTACAGCAAGCTCAAGCATTGATATTAATGACGAAAAGCCCGCAAAGCTTAAACCCAGAAAAAACAAAATTGCGAGCGGTTTTCCAAAAGCCATTTTTGCAAAAAGCTGTGGCATCCAAATAAAAGTTAAGCCAGTTGCAGCTGGTCCAGATGTTTTCATCACTTCTAATATTTCAGGTTTTTGCATTCCCATTTCGTTTCCTAAAATTGAGAAAACAGTACTAAAAATCATTATTGCAGCAATCAAGGAAACAAGATTGTTACCGATTGCAGTAGTAAATGCATTTTTAATGATACCGTACTTTGTTCTTATGTAAATGGCGTATGTTAAAAAGAGCCCAAATCCAGCCCCTGTGTCGAAAGCATTTTGAGCTAAGGCGTCAACCCAAATTCCCGGACGACTGAGCTGAGACCAATCAGGTGTAAAAAGATATTTTATGCCAAGTAAAGAACCTGGTAAGCTAATCGCCCTAATTAATGATAAAAGCACAATTCCAAGAAGCGTAGGAATTAAGATCTTATTCACTTTCTCTATAGATGATACGCCCTTATAAATTGCAAGACCCCCAACTGTCATTGCAACAGCATGAAATAAAATTGGGAATGAACTATCTTGAAAGGATGACCACAATGCCCATGAAGCATCGTTATTTTGAGGTAGATCTGTAAATATTATTGCGCCAAAATAATAAATGTTCCAACCTACAATTACAGAATAAAAGAATGCAATTGCAGTGGAAACAGTGCCGACAAATCCCCCCAAAAAGGCAAATGGTTTTCCCATAAAATTTGCAAAAGATCCAATTGTACCCATACGCGATTGACGACCCATAATATATTCCACGATAATTAATGGAATACTCCATAGAAAGAGGAAAGTTATCCAGGCAACAAGAAAAGCACCTGCGCCATCATCGCCAGCATTTGAAGCTACTATTCTTGGAAACCGCCATATATTTCCGGTTCCAACAGCTATACCTAGGGCGCTTATCAGAAAAGCGAAACGAGATGAAAAACGAGGTGACGATTTAGACATTAACTACCCTTTTATTTTTCTTATCATTTTACACCTTTTTCATTTTTATAGGCTTCATAAACATCGCGAAATAAATCAACATCAGATTCAAAAGTTTCAGGAAGCAGAGGACCAAATGAAAAACGAAAAAATCTGTCATAAGGCGATTTATAGCTTGAGTCTTTGTTATGAGGACGAGACATATCGCAATCAAAAGCACTCAATATAGCTGCCCCATGTTTGAACAATCTCTCATTAAATTCTATACTAGTAAGCCCATCAGGTAGTTCTAGCCAATGATAAAAACCACCATTTCCAGTATATACTCCTAAACCCATTTTCATAAAAGCCTTACCATAGCGTTCACGCTGCCAATTATAATGCTTTTCTACGGCAGATCGAGCTTTTTTTACTCTGTTGGGCTCAAGTAGTTTAATTGCATAATTTTGAGATAAATGACTAACTCCTCCCATTCCAAAACTAGAGTAATTTGACATTATTTCTATGTTTGATTTACTAGCAATTATCCATCCTATTCTTATCCCTGGCGATTGAAGTCCTTTTGTGCACGCACCAGACAAGAAAATATTACTACTTTCAATATCCTTAACAAATTCAATACCGCTAACTGATGGTGAATGAAACATTTCATATGCCTCATCTAACAAAATACCATTATTGGGCTCTTCTGCAAGCTTGATCAATTCGCGAAGCTCTTCACCTGAACGTGTCTGACCAGAAGGATTTTGAGGATTTGAAATAACTGATAATATAAGTGAATTAGGATTTAAATTTTCTCTATTAAAATATTCAGCGTTACTTGGATGAAAATTATTTTTTTTTGTGAAAGGAACAGTTTCATAATCAGCATTAGTTCGCGACAAAATATCTAAATAGGCAGGCCATTCAATGCTCCCAATACGAACTTTTACATGATTCTTGAGGAAAGCCATAACCGTAAAAATTCCCGGTCTTCCACCAGCAAAAATCATAATGTTTTCAGGAGATATGTTTGATTTATACTGGGAATTATAATAATCAGCTATTGATTCACGCAATTTAGGGTGACCCCAAGCTTTGGGATAAAACCTATCCTCAAATGACACTTCGATATTGGAAGGTAAATTAGGACCTTCAAAATTTTCAATTGGTGTTGTCAAAGGGAAACCTTGTGACCAAGGATGCGTACCCTCATCACCCATAAACTTACCATATGAATCACGGAACGCATATAGCGTTTCATAAATACCCATTGGAGGAACATGTGTTAAAAATTGAGACATCTATTTATGAGAATCTAAGAATAGTTTTTAATTAAATCGTCATATCCACCAATTGCTTCACCATCTATAACTATTTGAGGTACAGTGGTTGCTTTGCCAACTTCTAGCAATTTTGACCTGTCCCAACCTAATTCTTCGATATTGATTTCTTCGTACTTCCATCCTTTTTTATCGAAAAACATTTTTGCTAGATCACAATACCTGCACCAATTGGTACTATATATGAGAATTTCTTTCATACTTTAGTTTAGTTGAAAAA
>CEWJ01018953.1_pt1 | contig 19736 bp, 21 predicted proteins | sample 350291 | NCBI WGS metagenome assembly CEWJ01 (sample SAMEA2622923, study PRJEB7988) | marine metagenome | isolation source: saline water (ENVO:00002010), including | reverse complement strand
GATCTACAACCAGGGGATGTAGTAAAAGTCCTTGAATCCGCAGCTCTTGGATGGGTTCGCGCAAGAGTTATCAGAGTTAAATCTGGAGGTAGAGTAGTTGTACAAAGTGATCAAGGAAGAGAATTTACAGCAAGAGGTAATCAAGTTCGTTTAATTGAACCTGCTGGCTTTAGACCATGAATATTGCCAGTATCTCTTTATTCCTTCAAATAAATCCCAAGTTTACAATTTAAATTTTTTTTATTACAACACTTTTTATTTATGCATTATCATCTGCTAATTTATTATGGTTGTATGTAATATCCCAGTAATTCTGGGACCGTAGTTCAACTGGTTAGAGCACCGCCCTGTCACGGCGGAAGTTGCGGGTTCGAATCCCGTCGGTCCCGTTTATAATCGTTAGACTCTTGAAAAATCGTTTAAGGCTAGCTCCAAGTCCAACGGGTACCTTACATATTGGGACAGCTAGGACAGCATTATTTAATTGGCTTTATGCAAAGAAAACAAATGGTAAATTTCTACTAAGGATTGAAGATACAGATACTAAACGCTCAAAATCAGAATATACTGAAAACATCCTAACAGGATTAAAATGGCTTGGTTTAGATTGGGACGAAGACCCCTTATATCAAAGTAAAAGAATTCATATTCACAAAAACTGTATTCAAAAACTTTTAGACAAAGGATTAGCATATAGATGTTTCACCACAGAAGAGGAATCTATTTCTCTGAGAGAGGCACAGAAAAAAAAAGGATTACCTCCGAGACACGATAATAGACATAGAAATCTTAGTGAGGAGGAAGTAAAGAGATTGATATCACAAGGGAAATCATCTGTAATAAGATTTAGAATCTCTGATGATTCAAAAATTAAATGGCGAGACTTAATAAGAGGTGAGATTATTTGGGAAGGAAAGGATCTTGGAGGAGATATGGTTCTATCTAGAAGAGCTAAAGGTTTGGAGATCGGAGAACCACTTTATAATTTAGCTGTTGTTGTTGATGATAATTTCATGGGTATTTCTCATGTCATACGAGGAGAAGATCACATATCAAATACAGCGAAACAAATCCTTTTATATGAAGCTCTTGAATATAAAATCCCTACCTTTTCTCATACACCATTAATTCTTAATACAGAGGGTAAAAAATTATCAAAAAGAGATTCTGTTACGTCCATAGATGATTTTAGAAAATTAGGATATTTACCAAAAGCATTAGCAAATTATATGGCACTTCTTGGATGGGCTCCAAGTCATGGTGAAAATGAGATCCAAAGCCTAGATCAGATATCAAAAAATTTCACATTGAATAATGTCAATAAATCAGGAGCAAAATTCAATTGGGAGAAACTTAATTGGATAAATTCTCAATATATAAAAGACCTTAGCTTAGAAAAGCTATATAGTTTGTCTCAAAAATATTGGATAGAAAAAGGCTGGGAGGAACCATCTAAAGATTGGGGATTAGACTTAATTTCATTACTACAAGATTCATTAATATTGATAAATGATGTAGTGAATCAATCTGAACCATTTTTTGTCACTCCTCTTATTAGTAAAGAGGGCGAAGAATTCTTGGCGAAAGATGAAGTTCAACATTCCCTTTGTTTTATTTACAAAAATTTGGATAAAAAAAGTAAACCATTTGATTCGACAGCTGCCAAAAATTTTCTTGAAGAAATGTCTAAGAAGAGTCAAATTAAAAAGGGCCTCCTTATGAGATCTTTACGTGTAGCCCTGTTTGGTGCGTTAAGTGGTCCAGATTTAATACAAAGTTGGGTTTTATTATCTGAAAGAGGTTTTGATACAGATCGAATAAAAAGATGTTTATCATAAAAAACATTTTATGAATCTCTAAGATTTAGATAATTAGCAAGAGGTTTAGCTGTGAGTCCTTGTATCCCAACAGTCATCAAAATTGTCAAGAAGACTAAACCCTGAAGTCTACCAGCCCCCAATACACCAGCCTGTTCTAATCTTATTGAGAATAAGGATGCTACTGCTGCTGTAACAATACCTCTAGGAGCTATCCATGCTAAAAAAATTCTTTCTTTAATCGCCAAATCTTGACCAATTGTTGCAAGAGAGACTGATATTGGCCTGACAATAATCATCATCATAAAAACGCAAATTATACCGCCCCATCCAAGAGGACTTAATTCAGCCCAAGAAACGTCAGATGCAAGTAAGGGGAACAAAACAGTTATAGCTAATTGAGCTAATTCTCCAATTAAATTATCTAATCTCTCTTTATCAATAGTTTCTCTTTTCCCTACAATAAATCCTGCTGCAACAGAAGCGGGTAAACCCGACTCAGGAAGAAAATATTCACAAATCCCATAAACCAAAAAAATTATCCCAACAGTAACTTGTAATTCAATCCCGAAAGAAGAGTCATTTTTTAACCTCTTTAGAATTTCAGATAATAACCAACCTGCAAAAATTCCAATTAGGACCCCTCCTCCTAATCTCAGCATTAAGGCAATAAAAACCTCCTTCAATCCGTGCAAGTCTCCAAGCAGTAATTCCAATAGCAAAAGAGCTAAAACTGCTCCAATAGGTTCAAGGACTAATCCTTCTGCTTTCAATACATCTGACAAGGGTGAAGCTAATTTTATTTGCTCAACTAAAGGAGAAATGACGGTTGGTCCAGTTGCTAAGACTATTGCACTATATACCCCTGCCACAGGCCAAGACAAACCAGCAAATAGATGAGCTACAAAAACACCTCCTGCCAAGGAAATTATCAGCCTTAATAAGGAAATTCTTAAGACAGTATTTCTTATATTACCTTCTGGTAACTTAAGATTTAATCCACCTTCAAATAGAACCAGACAAACAAGAAGTCCTACAATTGTTTCAAGTCCTTGTCCAAGATCTAAGGGCTCAACCAAGCCAAAACCAGACCTCCCAATTAATAATCCTGAGAGAAGTAAAATTACAACACTAGGAAACCCTGTAACAGAAGAAATTAAACGAGCTATTGCACCTGCAAATACAGTAATACCCCATAGTAACCCAAGCCTTTCAGGCGTCATATAAGTTTCCGACGATTAAAAATTACCAATTAATTTGATTAAATCAATAATAATATTTCAAGTCCACTTTATAAGTATATTTATTAATTATTTTAGAAATCAAATTTAAGAAAAAGCTTTATATTATGATTTTTTAAAGCCAAAAATAATTTATGGTGAAAATTTATTTATGAAGGTTATCAATATCAAAAGCAAACCGACTCCTACCGTTGCCATTCTCCCATTCCAAATCTCTGCCTGAGGAGTAAAGCCTCTTTTCCAGAGATTCAATTCTGCTTTATCCACAAGATTTTGCGTCTCTTGTTCAAATTCTTTTGTGTTTTTATTCATTGATTTAACTAAAATGGTGGATTTGAATCATAGAGAGATAATGCTTGATCTATGGGCATTCTTGCCGAAACACCGAGTTTTAAAGAACTAGAGCAATTCCCAAAACTCAATCGAGAGAGAGCCGCGGCTCCAATCATCGCTGCATTATCCGTACATAGATTTAAAGGGGCTAAATGAACTTTAATAGATTTTTTGTGAGCTTCCACAATCATCATTTTTCTTAACGTTTTATTTGCAGCTACACCTCCAACGACTATAAGATTTTTTAATTCATGATCAACGGCACAATCTATTGATCTCTCTACTAATACTTCGGCAACAACTTTCTCAAAACTAGCTGCTATATCATCAATAGGTACTTTTGAATCAGTCTTCTTGAGCCTTTCAATAAGCCTTAATACAGCTGTTTTTAATCCGCTAAATGAAAAATCATACTTCAGATATCCACCTTTTTTATTTGAGACCCTACATTTTGGCAAATTAAATTTTGATGAGTCACCATTTTGTGAAATCCTTTCAATTTCTGGTCCTCCTGGATATTTAAGACCCAATAATCTCGCTACTTTATCAAAAGCCTCACCCGCTGCATCATCATGACTTCTGCCTAATCTTGACATTTGATTCATTGACTCCACCTTTATTAATTCAGTATGTCCCCCGCTAACAAGAAGTACTAAAAAAGGAGGCTTAGGACGATTTTTAAGAAACAATATCGAAGAAAGATGACCCTCCAAATGATGTATACCCAAAAAAGGCTTTGAATATAATAGAGATAGAGATCTGGCAGCTACAGATCCAACTCGCAAGCAGCCAACTAAACCAGGTGCAACTGTTGAAGCGATAGCATCTACTTCTTTTATCTCAAATTCAGCTTCTTTTAAAGCCCTTTCTGTAGCATAAGGGATTAATTCTAAATGCTTTCTTGCTGCTAATTCGGGGACTACTCCTCCCCATATTGAATGATCTTCTATTTGAGATGCAACTATATTTGAATGAATCCTATAATGACCCTCAGAATAAGACACTATTGAAACGGCTGTCTCATCACAACTTGTTTCAATAGCAAGGACTTTACTCATAAAATTCGCAAAAGTGACCTAACTTATATAATAATTTAAATATATATATAAAGGAATTTAAAGATTGCAACTTATGAAATTCTTTTTTTCAATAATTACTTCAATTTTTTTAATAATTGGATTCTCTCCACTAGCTTTTGCAGCAAAAGGGCCTGTCTTAAACGCTGATAGAGCTAGTACAGCATATACTGCTTCTGCATTACAAAAATGCTCTGAAAACCCAAAATTTATTGAGCGAGCCAGTTCCGCTACCACGCAAAAAGACATAACTAGATTTAAACGTTATGGCAAAGCTTTATGCGGAGATGATGGTTTGCCCCATTTAATAATAGGCCCTCCTCTTGAACCATTTGGTGCTCTTTTAAACAGAGGACATGAAGGTGATCTTCTTATTCCTGGTGTGTTGTTCATTTATATAGCTGGAATAATCGGCTGGTCTGGACGTGAATATTTAATTGAATCAAAGAAAACGAAGGATCCTGCTGATCTAGAAATCATTATTGATTTAAAATTAGCTAGAAAGTGCCTTGTAAAGGGTGCTCAATGGCCGTTACTCGCGAATAGACAAGGCAGAGATGGAGCATTAAGAGAAAGTGACAAAAACATTACCGTAAATGGTCCAAGATGAAAATTATTTTTCGCTACTCATCCCTATTAAAAGATTCAAATGTTTAAAATTCTAAATACAAAATTTATTAGATCAGCTCCTGTAGTGGCAGCTATTTGGTTAGCCATTACAGCAGGAATTATTATTGAATTTAACAGGTTTTTCCCTGACCTACTTTTCCATCCTATGAGTTAGTTCTTAAAAAAAATCAAGATTCTATTATTTCATAAACTTTATTGATAGTTTCTTTTAGATTTTTATTTATGACTATGTAATCAAAGTCTTTAGAGCAAGATATTTCAAATTTTGATCTTTCAAGTCTTCTAGAGATTGATGACTCATTCTCTGTCGCTCTATTCCTTATCCTATTCTCTAATTCTTTTGTACTAGGCGGTAACAAAAAAATTGACACGCTATTTGGAAATTTTTCTTTAATTTGTCTAGCACCCTCTACCTCTATTTCCAAAATTACTTTATAACCATTATCTATTTTTTGATTAATTGATTGAACAGGAGTTCCATAAAAGTTACCCGCGAATTCAGCCCATTCAATAAATAAATTATCTTTGATCATTTTTTGAAATTTCTCTTTACTCAAAAAATAATAATGTACTCCATTCTCTTCTCCCTCTCTAGCATTCCTTGTTGTTGCTGAAATTGATAACCATAATTTATTACTATTCATATTTAAAATCTCCTTAACGACTGTACCTTTACCGACCCCACTAGGCCCAGTGATTATTATTAGTTGCTCTTGATTTTTCATATCAATTATTTTGCTATAAAGTAATTAAATTGGTGAATAAAAATAGATAATGCAAAATGGAATTCCTCAAGTAATGGATGTGACTTCCATTAAGTCAATATTGCATTATTTATCAAATCAAATTCTACCCTCAAAGTTTGAGTCTGCTCAACAACCGGAACAAAATACTATTCAAATTTGTTTTAGAGGAATAAATAATATTAATTGGATTGAGTTTAGCTGGCAAGGTGATTGCGCCAGAGTATTAAGCATTAAGAGACCTGAAAGAATAGGAACCAATAGTACTTTAGCTCAACAACTTAATTATGGATTAAAATATATGGCCTTAGTATCAATAAAACAAGAAAAATTTGAAAGAGTAATCAAACTAGAATTTGCAAAAAAACCCGGAGACCAAATAACAAAATATTTAATACTTGAATTAATGGGAAAACACAGTAATTTTTTTTATCTCGATAAAAATTATAAAATAATAGCGGCTGGGAAGCAGATTAAACCAACTCAATCAAGATTTAGAACTATTTCAACTGGTTCTATCTATAGTGAGCCCCCCCCAAATATAAAAAAAGAACCTTGCGAGACAGAATCTTTTATGGAATGGAAAAAAAATATATCGATAATCCCACAATCTTTAAAAAAATGTTTAATCACAAATTATCAAGGAGTAAGTCCAATATTAGTTACTCAGATAGAACACTTTTCGAATGTAAATAAAGAAAATTTGATGGATAAAAGTATTGAGACTATTGAAGATAATGATCTTCAAGAAATATTCTTAACTTGGAAATTATGGATAAATAGATTTAAAAAAAATAAATTTAACTATACTACTTTTGCAAATTCCTTTTACTGTGTTTGGTATCCAGAAAAAGAAAAAATTAGTGCCAAAGATAATCACTTGGTTGATGAAATCTGTTCCTATTACGATAATTCTCTAAAATTAAAAAAAATTGAAGCATTATTTAATAAAATAGATGGAATCATTTTTAAACAAACAAATGTTGAAATAAAAAACTTGGATATACAGAAAAATTTGCTTTCAAGTTCAGAAAATCATGAAACTTATAAACTAAAAGCGGACAATATATTCCTTGAAAGAAATTTAAAAAAATCAAACATAATTGAAGCGGACAGGCTTTATAAAAAATCAAAGAAATTAAAACGAGCAAAAGCACTTATTCAAGAGAGATTGAATATTTACCAGAAAAAAATTGATAGATTAGGCGAATTTTCAACAATGCTTGATAATCTAAATTTTATAAATATTGACTCCAAAAAAAATAAGATAGTTTTGCTAGAGGAACTAAAGGCTGAAATTTGTTCAGAATTCAACATTAAGACAAAAAATTTAAAATTAAACAAAAAAAAATCAATAGATTTAACTTCTATTCCGATAGAAGTTCGCTCCCCAGGAAAATTGATTATTCAGATAGGAAGAAATATGAGACAAAATGATTTAATAAGTTTCAAACTTTCAAAGAAAGGAGATCTTTGGTTTCATGCTCAAGAATGTCCTGGAAGTCACGTTGTTTTAAAATCCTCTTCTAAATCTGCAAATGATAGTGATATACAATTAGCCGCTGATATTGCCTCGTTTTTTTCAAAGGGAAAAGGAAATAATAAAGTCCCTATAAACTGTGTGAGGATTAAAGATCTCCAAAAAATAAATAATGGTGGGTTAGGTTGTGTTTCTTTTAAGAATCAAGAAATTATTTGGGGCAATCCTACAAGAGGCAAAGAATTTATGAAAAATAATACTCATTCTTAAAAGTAGTTTATAATAGATCTAAAATTAAAATAAATGTTAGATTTTCTACTTGGAACTCACGAATTTTTAGGCAACCATTCTATACCAGAATTTATAATAGGGTACCTATTCGGAGCTGCTTTGATAATAGGTGCACCAACTGTTTTTTTATTACTTGCTTTTATTAGTGCTTTAATGAAAACCAATGGGAAAATGGGTGGTTATAGAGAATACGAAACATACGGAGAATCTTCACTAAATGATTGCCCTCCATTCCTTCTACCTGACCCAACAAATCCAAAATATAAGAAATCTTAATAAACTCAATCATTAATAAGATTGGATTTAAAAATAATGAAAAGTACAGAAAATATTGAAATGAATGATTATAAAGAAATGTCTTTTAGTGATCATTTAGAGGAACTACGTCAAAGGATTATAAACTCTATTTATTCAATAATGATTTGTATATTCTTTAGCTTTTTAGTAGTCAAACCGATAATCGCATTTATTGAAATCCCAGCTAAGGATATACAATTATTGCAACTTTCTCCGGGAGAATTTTTATTTGTAGCGATAAAAGTTGCTGGGTATAGCGGGATAATAATTGCACTCCCATATATTGTTTATCAGATAACATTATTTATTACTCCAGGGCTAACTAAAAAAGAAAAACGCTTTCTTATGCCTGCGGTAGCAGGCTCAGGACTATTATTTTTCCTTGGGTTATTGTTCTCATGGTGGGTCTTAGTTCCTGCTGCTATAAGTTTTTTTATTAATTTTGGGGCGGATATAGTTGAACCAGCTTGGTCAATAGAACGATATTTTGATTTTGTGCTTTTATTAATGGCAAGCACAGCTATAGCATTTCAACTTCCTGTCTTACAATTCATTCTTGGATCTCTTGGGATTTTAACTGCAGATAAAATGATTTCGAATTGGCGTATAGTTATTTTATCTTCCGCAATCCTTTCAGCAATTATTACTCCTTCAACTGATCCTTTAACCATGTCACTTCTTTCTTTATCAATTATATTTTTATTTTTTATTGGAGTGGGTTTGACCTACCTATCAGAATCTCTTAGAGCAAAAACTCTTTCATCTTCTCATTAATTGACAATTGTAAACTGACGGCTCTTCCTAATCTTGGTCTAGAATTTACAGTTCTTAGCCAATTTCTTACCTCATCTGAATATCCACATCTATTTAGTATTTCTATTTTTTCAGCTAATGCTGTTTTATATTCCTCCTCAGTCAAGGGAAATGATTCTTGTTCTAAGAATTTCCACATCATCTGAAAATATAAATTATTTTTCCTAGTAAATAACCTAAAGTCATATTTCTTACCCCATCTATTTACCAAATAATAAATAATTTCCTCTACTACCAATGGGTTCATGACAGATCAATATATTCAATTAACAAAAACTTAAACTTTAAATATTAAAAGTCCTATCTATTCTGTACAGAATTCGTGCAATCTGCTTCATAATAACTAATAAATAACAACCTAGAGTATCGAATGACTCAATTAAGTTCTAATGATGTTCCTTCCATGGGTCGAAGGCAGTTCATGAATCTACTTACATTTGGTACTGCAACTGGAGTAGCTTTAGGAGCCTTATATCCTGTAGCAAACTATTTCATGCCATTAAGATCTGGTGGCGGTGGTGGTGGGACATCCGCCAAAGACGAGCTTGGAAATCCAATAACTAAAACAGGATGGCTAGCCACTCACCAAGCAGGAGATAGAAGTCTAGTTCAAGGTTTAAAAGGAGATCCTACTTATATAATCGTCCAAAGTGATGGACAGATTGGAAATTTTGGTTTAAATGCTATATGTACCCATCTTGGATGTGTTGTCCCATGGGACAGCGGAGCAAACAAGTTCATCTGTCCATGTCATGGGAGTCAGTATGACCCCAATGGCAAGGTAGTTAGAGGACCAGCACCTCTTTCACTTGCATTAGCTCATGTGGACTTGGATGATGAAGCGGTACTCGTAAAACAGTGGAGTGAAACAGACTTTAGGACAAATGAAAAACCATGGTGGGCATAAAGAACTATGAATAAATTTCTAATTTCTCCGATGCAAAAATTACTAGCTTTTTTCTGTTTTTTATTTTGCATTATTAATTTTATAATTTTTCCAGCACCCATAAACGCTTATCCATTTTGGGCGCAGCAAAATTATGATTCTCCTAGAGAAGCTACTGGTAAGATCGTTTGTGCAAACTGTCATTTAGCTCAGATGCCAACCATTGCTGAAGTTCCTCAATCTGTGGGAGCTGATAGTGTCTTCAAAGCTGTCGTAAAGATTCCTTATAAAGAAGATTTAAAAGAGATAGGAGCAGATGGGACTGAAGTCCCTTTGCAAGTTGGAGCAGTTGTTATGCTTCCAGATGGATTTAAACTTGCTCCCCAAGAAAGATGGACAGACGAGATAAAAGAGGAAACACAGGGGGTTTACTTTACCAACTACAGCGAAGAAAAAGACAATATTATCATTGTTGGTCCTTTGCCTGGCGATAATAATAAAGAAATAGTATTTCCTGTACTTTCTCCTAATCCTCTAACAAATAAGGAATATCACTATGGAAAATATTCTATACATGTAGGTGCAAATAGAGGAAGGGGACAAGTTTACCCAAATGGTGATAAAAGCAATAATGCTTTATTTACATCAAGTACTTCTGGAGAAATTAATTCAATCACAACTAATGAAGATGGAACTTATTCAATAAATATTTCAGATGAGAATGGTGAAATAATTTCAGAAATACTGCCAATTGGTTCACAAATAATTGTTAAAGAATCTGATTCAATTAAGATAGGAGACCCTCTAACATCTGACCCAAATGTGGGTGGATTTGGTCAATTAGATACAGAAGTTGTTCTACAAAGTCCCGTGAGAATAATTGGTTTAATTGCCTTTTTTCTAGGGGTGGGATTGACTCAAATTCTATTAGTTTTAAAGAAAAAACAAGTTGAGAAAGTGCAAGCTGCAGAGGGTATTTAGATAAAATTTTAATGGTCTCATACTTTGCTTATATAAAGTCCCCAGGTTCGGAACTTATCAATTTTGGAGTTTTTAGTATCAAATGGTATGGTTTTCTTATAGGTATATCTGTCTTAGCAGGTCTTTCAATTTCTAAAAAATTAGCTAATTTCAGAGGTATAGACCCTCAATATATCAATGAACTCCTGCCTTCATTAATCTTCAGTTCAATCGTTGGAGCGAGATTTTATTACGTAATTTTTGAATACAGACAATATATTGGAAACAATTTTTTTACATTCATATATCCGTTCAATATCACACTAAAAGTTCCATCTTTTTTAGCTATTTGGGAAGGCGGTATTGCTATTCATGGAGCATTAATCGGGGGGTTTTTATCATTAATAATATTTTGCAGAAAACACAAAATCTCTCTTAAAGCTCTTCTAGATGTAATATTGCCCTCTGTTATTCTTGGACAATCTATTGGGAGATGGGGTAATTTCTTTAATAATGAAGCTTTTGGAACCCCTACAAATTTACCTTGGAAATTATTTATCCCAGTTAGGTTTAGACCAATTGAATTTATTAATTCAGAATTTTTTCATCCAACTTTCCTCTATGAATCACTTTGGAATTTGTTGGTTTTTATTATATTAATATATTTTTTTAGGCAGCAAAATAAAGGCTTCCCTATAAAGGATGGCTTTGTTACATGCTTATATTTAATCACATATAGTTTCGGACGCTTTTGGATTGAAAGACTAAGGACAGATCCTCTATGTTTAGGAGCATTACCTCCTTTATGCGAGGGGGGCTTAAGAGTCGCTCAATTTATTAGTATTTTTCTTTTTTCCTCAGGTTTATTTTGGTTATATTTACTAAACTTTAATTTAAGTAAAAGTAAATAATGATCAAAAGAAAAGTTTTGTTTATTGGAGTTGGACCAGGGGATCCAGAATTATTAACTATTAAAGCCTTAAAAGAAATAAAATCCGCCGAAGTAATATTTTGGACCGACTCTTTAATCCCTGATAAGATAATTAATTTTGCAAAAGAAGATTCTGAAAAGATAAAAACAAGTTCCCTAAATTTAGATCAAATCACTTCAACAATGATAAATAGAATAAAGAGAGGTAAAAAAGTAATAAGATTACATGACGGAGATCCTTGCTTATTTGGTGCAATTCAGGAACAAATAGAAATTCTTAGTAAAGAGAAAATTGAAGCAGAAGTAATTCCTGGCATTAGCGCATTTCAAGTTACCGCATCTAGGCACCAAGCTGAGCTTACAATTCCTGAAATTACCCAGACTATTATCTTGTCAAGAGCAGGAGGAAGAACAGGAATGCCCGAGAAGGAATCTCTCAGACAATTAGCCAAACATAAATCTTCATTATGTTTATATTTAAGTGCAAGACATATTAAGAGAGTCCAAAAAGAGCTTCTAGAATTTTACCCTCCTAATACAAATGTCATTGTTGGCTACAGGGTCTCATGGGATGATGGGTGGACTTCTTTAATCAAATTAAAAGATATGGAAAAGTTTTCTCATGAAAAAAAACTTATCAGGACGACTATTTATATAATAAGTCCAGCAATAAAAAACTATAAGAAACATTCAAATTTATATAACCCAAACTATTCACATCTTTTTAGAAATAATTAACATTAAATCTGTCTTGTTATTATTTATGTTTATGAAAGTTGATACTTAAAAATTTGATATTATAATTAGTTAAAAGATTTTTAAATTGGAAAAAATAAAAAGTGAAAAACCTAATAAAGATTCGTTAAAGATAATTGGTAATCTAATAAAAGAGGCCAGATTAAAAAATAATGAATCAATAAATGAATTAGCAACAGATCTTAAAATTAGCGTCCAACAATTTAAAGCTATAGAGGAAGGGCAAGAAGAATTACTACCTGAGAAAGTCTTTGTCAAAGCCATGATTAAAAAAATCTCAGAAAAACTAAAACTTGATACAGATTTTATGATTAACGAATTTAACAATCATTCTCATGAAAATAATATTGAGGAAATAATAGAAGAGGTAAAAAAAGAGAAAAAAATTAATAGCCAATCTAATAAAAAGACTTCTTACGCATTTATTATTGCCGTCATTATTTCAGGAATAATTGGTCTTATGGCTTCATCAATAGTTCTTAATATTTTTTCCAATTTAGATAATAAACCAGTAGAAGATGAATTAATAAAAAGGAATTAATCTACCTTTAATTCTAAATTCTTCAATTCTTTCAAAACTTCATAACAAGATTCTAAGCTCCATTTTTCTAAAATTAGATTCTTTCCTTTATCTGAAGTGATAAGCTTAAATCTAATTTGATTGCTCACTAATTTAATATTTACTGAAGAGATTACTGGCTCCGGTCTTTTATTTATTGCCGATGCTAATCTTAAAATTAAAGACATATCAAGAGCTGTTAATTTATCCTCTCTAGAACTCAGATTTTGCCAAGATTCATGCCTTTTTTTGGGTAAAGTCTTTCTATGGTATCTGGCTATAGCAGCAATAATATTTTTTTCAGATAATGAATAGCCTAATAATTCACAATTTTTTATTAAATACCATGAATGTTTGTGATAAGCAGTTAGATTTATCTGCTTACCAGAATTATATAAAAAGCATGCCGCCCATAAAAGACTTCTTCCTTTCTTAGTTTGATCATTGTGCAAAATATTAAATGTTTGATCATATATTTGTAGAGCTATTGAAGCTACTTTCTCAGATTTAAATTTATCAACTGCAAATTTATCTGCTTGATGCATAACTGTTGTTTTACGAATATTACTTTGAATCCCGAATTTACTTTTTAGCATTCCTTTCCTAATCATCCAATCTACGACCAACCCTTCTCTTAATGCTCTCTCACTTACTGTTAGTTCTTTAATATCTAACATTTCCATACAAGTTTGAAGAATTAACCCTCCAGGAATAATTATTTCTGATCTTCTTTCGCTTAACGATGGGATTTTTCGCCTATCTGTAGAAGACATTTGAAATAATTTCTTTAAGATGACTTCTAAATCTTCTTTTGTGTATTTATAACCATGCATCTTTTGTTTAGGCTCTCCTAAATCAGATGAGATTAGGTTCCCGAGTGAAATAGCAGTTCCGCTAGTGGCGATCATAGATATTTTTTCATTTTTTTTAATTCTTCTCTTAATCTTTCCAACTGATGGTTCTAATGATCCTGAAATAAAAGTTTTTAAAAATTCGATTCTCGCATTATTTAATGGTTCATCAATTAAAAAATCATTTTTAAGTCTTACAGCTCCGATCCTGGCACTTGTTAAAGCTCTTGTATCCTCACTATTCGCCAGTATAAGCTCTGTTGACCCACCTCCAATATCAACAATAATATGAGATCTATTCTCTAAATCCATGCCTGATAATACACCAAGATAAATTAATCTTGCTTCCTCTGCTCCACTAATTAATTCAATTTGGAATCCTATCTCCTCTTTCACTTTATAAATTAGATCTTTACCATTTGGAGATTCTCTGACTGCACTTGTAGCAGCAGCTAAAATTTTCTCAACACCATAACTATGACAGTATTCTTTAAATCTTTTAAGAGTCTCTAAAACCCTATTAATTGAATCTCCTGTAAGATTACCTTCTTCATCACGTTCTCCAAGCCTAGTTGTAGATTTTTCTGTAAATTTGATAGTGAAGGATTTTAAATCTGAATCCACCTGAGCTATTAAAAGATGAGTGGAATTTGTTCCTATATCAATAGAAGCAACAAAGATATCTTTTTTATTAAAATTTTTGGATTTATTTTCCATATCCTTAAAAATTAATCTCAAAAGATATAAATAACATTAAACAATATACTTAGGTTTGATTCTGAATTATTTAACTATTGAGCTTTGTAGTTAGATTATTTAAAATTATGAAATAAAAATTCTCTTATTAAAAAACTTATATGAATGTAATTTTTGAGCTACTTAGGTGGAATAAACCTTCAGGGAGATTAATTTTATTAATCCCAGCAGGCTGGAGTTTGTGGCTCACACCAAGTGCAGATCTAAGGTTGTCCTTAGTTTTTAAAATATTTATCGGAGGATTATTAGTAAGTGGTTTTGGATGTATTGCTAATGATATTTGGGATAAAGACATAGATAACAAGGTAGTAAGAACTATCAATAGGCCGCTCGCATCAAAAAGGTTAAGCTTAAACGCAGCATATTTTTTTCTAATAATATTTATTATCTTAAGCTTCCTTTTAACTTTATCATTACCTGAAAAAGGTAGGTTACTTGCTATTCTACTAGCTTTTATCGCTCTGCCATTTATCCTTATTTATCCATCCGCCAAAAGGTGGTTTAAGTTTCCGCAGTTAATACTTTCTCTTTGCTGGGGTTTTGCTGTCTTAATCCCATGGGCGGCACAAGAAGGTAACTTAAATAGTTTTGTTCTATTTTTTTGTTGGCTTGCGACAATCTTTTGGACATTTGGTTTTGATACTGCTTATGCTTTAGCAGATAAAAAATATGACATTAAATTAGGAATTAATAGTTCTGCTATAAATTTAAAATCAAATACAAAAGTTGTGATCCAAATATGCTATTTATTTACCGGTTTTTCATTATCAATTTGTGCTTTTTTAAATAATCTAAGTTTTATTATTTGGCCAGTTATTATTATTGTGACATTTCTCATGCAAAGAGATGTTATAAACCTATACAAAACTAAAAGTGAATTAATAATACGAGTAGGAAAACACTTTAACAATCAAGTGATTTATGGTTGTTTGATCTTATTAGGAATAATTTTATCGAAGTAAACTAACATGCTTTTGAACAAATTAAAGAAAGGTGACATCGTAGAAATCGCAGCTCCAAGTTCATTGATAGACAATGAAAAAGATTTTATTTCTGGAATTCAAATAATAGAAAAATGGGGTCTGATAATTAATCAGAATAATATCCTATCAAGAAAATATAATTCTTTTGCAGGTAATGATCAAATAAGATTTTTAGAGTTAAAAAATATTCAGGACAGTAAGTTAATAATTTTTGCTAAGGGAGGATGGGGCTCTGCGAGGTTACTAGAGAGGAAACTTACTTGGGGGAAAGGATGGATGATGGGATTCTCGGACACATCAACATTATTATTATCAAAATATTCTCAGGGGAATTTAGGTTCCATTCATGGTCCAATGCTTACCACACTTTCTAGAGAACCAACTTGGAGTATTAATAGGCTAAGAACTTTTCTTTTCGATGGGTATGTTGATGATCTAATAGGTAAACCTTTAAAAAAAGGAATCGGAGTTGGTGAAATTATTGTTTCAAATTTAACAATCTTTACATATCTAATAGGAACCGCTCACTTACCAGATTTAAGAGGCAAAATTCTGATTTTTGAGGATATAAATGAGGAAATTTATAAAATTGATAGAATGTTTACTTATCTGAAATTATCAAATAAATTAAAGGGAATAGTGGGTCTAGGATTTGGAAATTTTTTTAATGACGGAGAAGAAGAAAATGTTGATAAGGCATTAGAAAATCTTATTTATGAAAGATTTAAAGACTTTAATATTCCAATAATAACTAATCTTCCCATTGGCCATTCATCTGGAAATGCATGTGTACCGATAGGATTCAAGGCTTCTTTGAATGGAAATAATGGAACTCTTTCTATAAATTCCACTAAATCAATAATTATTTAAAAATAGATTTGCAATTTTTAAATCTAATGGAGAAGTAATTTTTATATTCAAAGCATTACCCTCAATAATTTTTACTGGCCAATTCAGCATCTCAAATAAAGATGCATCATCTGTAACCGTCCATTTATTTTTAATTGCTTTCTGATGAGCCTCTTTTAGTTTATTTACTGAGAAGCCTTGAGGAGTTTGAGCAGCCCACAAATTAGCTCTATCAGGAGTACTTTCAATATAATTATTTTCATTAACAATTTTTATAGTATCGGTAACCTTTACAGCTAATACAACCGAATCAACATTGTTTAGTTCGATAGCACATTTATCTATTAAATTCGATTTTATTAAACATCTTGCCCCATCATGTATCAATACCTTAGAAGCATTTGAAGGAAGATTTTTTAAGCCATTCCATACAGATTCTTGCCTTGTTTTACCACCATTAATCCAACTTACCTTATTAGAAAATTGTTTTATTGAATTCATGATTTGATCTTTATCGTTCGGTTGACCAATAATACCTACCCACTTTATTTCTTTAGACTGAAAAACTGATTTTAAGGTCCAATACAATAGAGATTCCCCTTGTAAGTTAATAAGTAACTTATTTTTTCCAGCTTTCATTCTTCTTCCACTTCCAGCGGCAGGAATAAGTAAGTGCAAAATTAAAACCAACTATTTCTAGATAATTATAAATAAAATTCCTTTCTTTACACAAATAGTACTACGATTTTAGATTATAAGAAAATGAAAATGACAAAAGAGAATGCTCTTTCAGGAAAAATTGCTTTGGTTACTGGCGCAAGCAGAGGTATTGGGAAAGCAATAGCTTTATCACTTGGGAAATCAGGTGCAGAAGTTATAGTTAATTACTCATCTTCAGAGGAGAAAGCAAATGAGGTTGTTGAGAAGATCAAAAATTATGGGAGTAAAGCACATAAACTAAAGTTTGATGTTTCTGATGAAGAGTCTGTAAATAATTCAATTTCGCAAATCACAAAAGAAATAGGTTCGATAGATATTCTTATAAATAATGCTGGCATTACTAGAGATGGTTTGTTAATGAGAATGAAATCTTCTCAATGGGAAGAGGTTATAGATACAAATTTAAAAGGGGTTTATCTTTGTACAAAATATGTTTCAAAATTTATGCTCAAGAAGAGAAGTGGAAAAATTATTAATATAACTTCAATTGTAGGGATAATTGGGAATCCAGGACAGGCTAATTATTCCGCAGCTAAAGCTGGAGTTATAGGTTTTACTAAAACATGTGCAAAAGAGTTTGCTTCAAGAGATATAAAAGTAAACGCTGTAGCTCCTGGATTTATTGAAACAGAGATGACTAAAGGACTAAATAACGAAGAGATTTTAAAATTAATACCACTTAGGCAACTTGGCAAAACTGATCAAATAGCTAATTTAGTGAATTTTCTAGTAAGTAGTGCTGCCGGCGAATATATTACGGGCCAGACGATAAGTATTGATGGAGGGATGAATATGTAAATCAATTCCTTTTATAAGGTTGCCCCAACTCATCCCGTAAACGTCTTATTTTTTGCAAAAGCTTTAGTCTTCTACTTCTAGCTGTTAAAGTCAAAAAGATCCTTAGTGGAAAATATACTAATGTCATTGCTACTGCTAATGTTGCTGTTAAATTAAATACTAAATTTCCAGTATCTTCCATATACCTAAGATACTATTTATTTATTAAAATGTGTATTAATAAATTGGAACAAATTCGGCTTTCCCCACTTAATCAAAATGTTTTAGACAACTTGTTTGTGGGAAATTAGAATAAGTTAAGTAATTAATAAAACATGGCAAAACAATTAAGTTTTTCTGATGATTCAAGGGAGAATTTAGAAAAGGGAGTCAATACTGTTGCTAATGCAGTTAAAGTAACACTTGGCCCAAAAGCAAAAAATGTCGTCATTGAGAAACAATTTGGAGTTCCTGATGTTGTTAGAGATGGATCAACTGTTGCCAAAGAAATTGAAATAGAAAATAGATTTGAAAATCTTGGAGCTAAGTTAATTGAACAAGTTGCCTCTAAAACCAAAGAAAAAGCAGGAGATGGTACAACAACTGCTACAGTTCTTGCTCAAGCTATGGTTCAACAAGGTTTAAAAAATATTGCTGCGGGAGCAAGTCCTATTGAAATTAAAAAAGGTATGAATATTGCTCTAAAACATTCCTTACAAATTTTAAGAGATAAGAGCATTCAAGTTAAGGGATCAGATATTAAAAAAGTTGCAACTGTTAGTGCTGGTGGAGATGAAGAAATCGGCTCAATAATCACAAATGCTCTTGATATAGTTTCTTCTGATGGAGTTATTTCTGTGGAGGAATCTCAATCTCTTGATACTGAGTTAGAGATAACAAAAGGGATGTCATTTGATAGAGGATACAGCTCCCCATACTTTATAACCGATCAAGACAGACAGGTTTGCGAATTAGAAAATCCTAAGATATTAATAACTGATCAGAAAATTTCTAATTTAAATAATTTAGTTCCAATTCTTGAAGAAATTCAGAAATCTGCTTCTCCTTTCCTCATCTTAGCTGAAGATATCGAAGGCGAAGCCCTTACTACTCTAGTCCTAAATAAAAACGCTGGAGTTTTAAATGTTGCTTCAGTAAGAGCACCCTCTTTTGGGGAGAGAAGGAAAGCAGCTCTTGAAGATATCGCTATCCTTACAGGCGGTACTTTAATAAGTGAGGATAAATCTATGAATTTAGAGGACGCAACTACTAATGATCTTGGCAAAGCAAAAAAAATAACTATTTCAAAAGATAAAACAACCATTGTTGCATTTGAAGACACAAAAGATTTAGTTAAAGAGAGAGTCGAAAAATTAAAAAAAGAAATTGAAATTACAGATTCAGAATATGATAAAGATAAGATAACTGAACGAATAGCAAAACTTTCAGGAGGTGTTGCTCTAATAAAAGTAGGAGCTGCTACTGAGACTGAAATGAAGTATAAAAAGTTAAGAATTGAAGATTCTCTAAATGCTACTAAAGCTGCTATCGAAGAAGGTGTAGTACCCGGTGGAGGTCAAACATTAATTGAACTTTCACAAGAAATTGAAAATATGATTGAAACTTTATCAAGGGATCAAAAAACTGGAGTACAAATAGTTTCAAAATCCCTTGAAGAGCCTGCAAAACAAATTGCAAAGAACGGGGGTTTTAATGGAGAAGTGGTCGCTGCAGATATAAAAAGACTAAAAAAGGGATTTAATGTCAATACTGGTAATTATGAAGATTTAAATAAATCAGGTATATTAGATCCTTCAAAAGTGTTGCGACTATCCTTAGAAGATGCTGTATCAATTGCCTCAATGATTCTAACTACTGAAGTAGCAGTAGCTGATATACCTGAGCCAATAGCCGAACCCCCCGCGGGGGCTGGGGATCCAATGGGTGGTATGGGAATGCCAGGTATGGGTGGTATGGGAATGCCAGG
>CEWJ01133357.1_pt1 | contig 19759 bp, 27 predicted proteins | sample 350291 | NCBI WGS metagenome assembly CEWJ01 (sample SAMEA2622923, study PRJEB7988) | marine metagenome | isolation source: saline water (ENVO:00002010), including | reverse complement strand
ACGTAGGCAGAGTGAAATTTCTAACTGTAGAAATGCCTCGCTCTTGTTGGTACACAGGAATCCAACCTCCCCTTTAATATTAAAAAGGACTTGCTTATTGGTGTTGGCAAGTCCTTTTTTATGCTATAATATATTCTATGATTAATACAGAACTTTTACTACGCATTTACAAAGCGGTCAAGCAACCGAGGAAACCAAAGTATCCTCCATCAAGAAAATCTCACAACGTACATTTATACGGATGAGAAAAATTTGGAGAATCTGGGCAAAGGCACTGGGAGACAAATCAGGTAAGAACGATAGGGAAGCAGACATCATTGCTATGATAAGAACCTTTATCTTTTTACAACTTATAATCACAAACTGTTTTATTGTTGGTGGTAACATTAGGCATTGGAATGATCATCACATACCACCTACATACCTTAATAAATAACTAAAAAGATATGTCAGGTGACAACGGTTGGTTTCAACAAAATTGTGACCCCTCGGACGATCAGTCTCAGGGGCAACAAGAGGTACCTTCTGGTGGCGGTGGTACGAATATAAAAGGTGATGGTACTCCTGCTGATGCAACAGTAAATCAAATAATAGAAAACTTAGTAGGTCAGTGTTACCCTTCACAACAAACACAGACCGTACCTAACTTTGGTGAACCAGATACAGGTCTTGAAAATCTAGCACCAATAGAATATGATATTGGATATATTGTAGATCATTTAAAAGGTCTTGGACTAGCGGACATAGGTGTACCAAGTAAAATTAGAATAGAATTAGAAGACCCAAGAGATGCTTCAGCAGGAAAAGAATGTCAGAATGATGAGTACGATACACAATCAGATGTAGATTGTAATCCAGATATAGGACAAGTTCCTCAGTGTATGTTAGATCACATCGAGTGTATGTTAAGACCATACGCAGGTGGTGATTGGAAACCTCCTATGCCAGACTGTGAAAACTTTATCACTAGAGAGTTCAACAGAAGGACAAATAGAATATGTGTAAAGAATTGTGTTCCAGAACGTAGAGCAGTTTATGAACACGTATCACCTACAAATCATCACTATAGTTTATCTGATACACCTCCTGACAATACATATACATCGTCAAGCATTATATTCTGGGGGCATAATAAACAAGAACCTAGATCATCAGAATTGTATGTTTCATATAGTTCTAGTCAGACAGATACTATGTTAACTATGGATCCAGAAGGAGAGAAATCTTCTATGGATGCTTATGGTATGGGATCTAGGAGTGATGTTATTTCTTACATTTTCCGTGAGAAAATTGATGGGATTAGTTCCCTAGGTGATGGAGAAAAACTATCAACTTTATACAGATACTGGAATCCTACAACAGGTGATCATAGATATTCTCTGACACCTCTTGGTGGAGAGTTGATAGAACCTGTTTTAACAGGAGGATTTTATAGGATCGGAGGTAGAGTTGATGCTGATATATTGATTGAGTTTAATTGTCAACGTGGTAGTGCAGCATATAAAAATGTCTTTGGATATTACATTACTGACGCAAATGATAACCCTGCATATGGTCAAGTCATTCTTCCTAATGCTACAGACGCTTCTGGGTACCTCTCACACACAATTTCAAAGACAGTTCTGAATCAATACGCTCCTTGTAAAATAGGATTTGTTCTAATTCCTAATGGTTTTGATGCAGGTCAGGGTAATGGAACTATAAATCAGGGTGATCTTCTTACCTTTAGTCAGACAACAAACAATGGTTCTTGGAGAACTAATCTAAATTCACAGCAACAAAATCTTAGTATGTTTAGTGAAAGAAGACTAAACTGGAAACAAAAAAACTTTACAAGATGGACATCACGTTGGTGGCAGTGGTGGGAAGACTTACTGGATGGTGATGATGATTATAACGATGTTAAAATATCATATCGTATGAGTTACAATGGATCTCCTTGGTTCTATGAAGGCATCACAGGTTATGTCTTTGGAGAGTTAGTTGAACCTGAGTTTGAAGTATTAGAACCAATCAAATCTTGTGAAGACTTCTTGTTTGATCCTACAGGATTTAAAGGAGTCAGTATGATGCGTGCGGGTTGTGGACAAGTTGTAGAAGGAGAAGTAATCTCAGGTGGATGTGGTGATTGTGTTGGAGATTATCTAATCAGAGACAATACAGCACAAACAATTACCTGCATACAAGATGCAACCGTAAGTCTAAGATCACACGGTGGTATGACAGGTGGTCTTGGTGAGTGTACAGTATTTAAGTATGAGTTGTATAAGAATGGTGTAAAAATATTTGAGGATGAAGCACACATAGATGAGTGGACAAAGATTGGTACACCATTACACACATTCGACATCGTGAGAGGTGATGATATATCATTTAGAGTTGACAGTATAGTAAGTGGTCACTTTGCTGCATCAGTAGCACCACACTTTGCTATACACAACGAAGGCACAAAACAGATCGTCAATATATGGGAAGTCAACTTAACCACAGTGACACATAACGTAACCAATCAAGACTTCCAGTGTGGTATGCCTGGATCATTCTCCTTATATGATCTAAACGATCCTACTAATGTGGTGTCTGCGTGGTCAAGTGGTGGTGGAATTACTAACAACTGGTTGACAACAAGTCCACGTCCTATGTTTGTAAATCAAACTAGAACTCTTGATGATAGCATAGGATATATTGCAAGAGAGATAGGTGATGGTGGTCTATCACTTAACATTAGATATGAATCAGTGCCTAATGGTATTAGATACCGTGTAGAAGGTATCATTGATGAAGGTAAGGGTGGATATAATACAGGAGAACTATATAAGTTTTTTGTAGGAAAAGATAAAGTATTAGGTACGATGTTTAGACAAGGTATCCGTATTGATAGTCTTGATACCTCTGCTTGTACATCAGGTGGTGCTGTAAATCAATTATCATTTGGAACTCTGAATGAGGATATAGAGGTCGGTGCCTATGGTCTTCCTACTCCTGTGATTATGATTCAATCAGGTTCACCAACAGCAAATTATTTTGATAGTCAGGTTAGTGATCTGGTAGAGAAATTATTTACTGTAAGTGTAGAAGATACATCTAACTCAGTTCTTGAGATGTATAGAGAACCTGCTACTCTCATACAATATTGGCAGAGAAAGAACGTAGCAGGAGAACCAGTTTATTTTTATCACGATTTTGATCTAGGTAAAACTAATGGACTCAAGTTACGAATGAGAGGTGAGTTAATATTTAAGGCAACAGATACTCAGACAGCACCAGAGACTATGAAAGGATACCAGTTTAGGTGGACAGTAGATTCTATTATCAATGCAGGTCAGGGATATGTAGATGGTATGGAGTTTACGTGGGAGTATCCTACAAGACACGAGGATCTTGTAAACAATGAGGGTGTAGAAATTGTTACACCATACTATCCACCAGAGAAAACACTACCTCAAAGAATAAGGTTAAATAACTCAGAGACATCTATCAATACTAGAACTGCTAAGTGGGCAATGTACCAGTCATCACACGACAGAAGTTCAACTGTGTGGTATAGTAATGATACGAGGTCAAAGAACAATCACTTTAGAACCTTTAGATTAATTATTGACGACGCAGTATGACCCCTTTAAACAAAGATGCCTTCTGGGATAGAAGACTAAAGCAATCGCACGATGAACTACAACGTATCGTAAAGATAGGTAAAAAATATAAGGATGACCCTGTAACTCTTCGTAAGAAAATGAAGAAAGAAAAGAAATATCAAAAAAGTTTGCTTGGAGAACTTGCAAAATTAGATGATACCATATATAATGTTAAGAAACAAACACAAGAATCTGATGTCACAGGAGAAACAACAGAGGGGATTGACTCTATTGATCGAGAGTCTTCACAAACCTGATAGTAAATTAAGATCTTGTGCATATAATCAAGATTGTTTCACAGAAATGATGTCTTACAGACAAGAGATCATTGACTATTGCTACGACAAACTCAAGGAGTTGCAGGGTGAATAGTCATACATATAAAAATGATACCAATAAGATGGTAATCTTTAAATGTATAGCGAGAGAAACTTGGTTAGAGAAAGTATTAATGCCCTCCGAGTTATACATATTTGATGCACCAGAAGATGCTGTTGTAGAGATTCATACTTTAGATCAGCAACTTGTAAGGCACTACAGAATCAAAGAATTAAATGATGCAACTATTCCCTATTGAAATATTTCCATCACAACATAGTGACCCTGCTATAGTAGAAGAAATAGATAACACAATAAAATACTTAGAGGAGACAGGTGACTGGTCTGACAGTTCATACTTGTCTCCTTATGCTTTGCAAGAAACTTTGCACGGTACTCACGAGAAACAACATCTATTACAGATGTTTAAGAGACATCCAATGCCTAAACTTGAAACATTCTTAGGTGAAGCAATAGAAAAATATGTTGGTTCTCAAAAATTACCTGTTCCAGATAGTGCATCAGCATACATAGAACCGTTGAGAGGATCGTGGACAATTTCTCAATCGTGGATCAATGTAGTAGGTAAAGGTAAGTCACAACAGAGACATACACACGCAGGTCATCAAGTATCAGGTGTGTATTATCATAAGACGACTCCTGATATGGGTGGGATACTATTTTACAATCCGAATATGTATGCTAAGATGTGTATGTTTGGAACTGAAGAAGGTATTTACTTTGAACCTACTCCAGAATCTGTTATACTATTCCCATCGTGGTTAGAACACGCTACGGAAAAGAACAACACAGATCACTCTCGCTATTCAATCGCATTCAACGTACATCTTTACTAATGACTCCTAAACAAACTACAATCTACTCCAGAAATGGTTGCCCTTACTGTTCTAAGATTAAACAGTTTTACGATCTAAAGGGTTGGAGTTATCGAGAGTATAAACTCGATGAAAATTTTACACGAGATCAATTCTATAAAGAATTTGGAAATGGGTCCACCTTCCCACAGTTAGTTGTAGACGGACAGAAAATAGGTGGTTGTAATGAATCAATCTCACACTTTAAATCAAGAGGTATCATTTGACTATAATGACAGACAAGCAAAACAAAGTTGATGAACTTTGTTCTTTAGTTGAGAGAGCAATGGACTCTGCAATGAGCGAGGGTAGATTCTTAATGAAGGTCTACCCGTTACTAGAGTCACAAAAATTTACTCGAAGAGAAGTAACAGAGTTTATTGAGAGTAGCACAGCAGCAAGTGTTTCAGAAATATGTCTTGAGTTACAAGGATATATTAAGGGCGGTGATCCGTACCTAAGAGAATCCTTTGGGCATATCCCTAAACCACAAGCAAGAAAGATACACAAGTATCTGTATGCTATCTTAGAAGATGCGTGGAAGTACGAGTTGACTCGTAAACCTGGACGCAAAAAAAAGTCTAAATAATTTTAACTACACGGAGTATCCTATGGCAGAGCAAGCGGTAATATTTGCAGCATTAATCATAGGAGCATTCCTAATCGGTGCTATTGTTGCGTGGTATGTAAAAGACTATGTTGATACATACCTTGAGAATGCAGCATATGCAAAAGCGGTTATCCATCCAGAAATGTTGACCGATGATGGTAGAGTAGATCCCGAAGAACTATTGTACTTGCGTTTAACTGATGAAGATGATATAATAGATGACGAAGATGATGACTAAAAATGATTCTTGTAGATGCGAATCAGGTAATGATCGCAAACCTTATGGTTTCGCTTTCACAAACTGAGAAGTTACAAGAAGGTTTAGTCCGACATATGGTTCTTAATTCTCTGCTCAACTATAGATCAGAGTTTAAGGAAAAGTATGGAGAACTTGTTCTCTGTTATGACAATAGGCATTACTGGAGACGTGATGAGTTCCCTCATTATAAGGGCACACGTAAACGTGACAGGCAAAAGTCTAAACATAACTGGGACAATATCTTTGAACTACTTAATAAACTTAAGGCAGAGTTCTTAGAAAACTTACCGTACAAAGTTGTAGAGGTTGACGGTGCAGAGGCAGATGACATCATCGCTGTTCTCTGTAAAGAACAAGGTCTTGCAAACATAAGATTGCAAAACAATATGCAACCACCAGTAAAGACTTTAATACTCTCTGGAGATAAAGACTTTATTCAACTTAAAAGATATGGATATGTAGATCAATACAATCCCTGTCTTAAGAAATGGGTAGAAGGACTAGACCCTAAATTGTATATCTCAGAACACATCCTTAAAGGTGATAGGTCTGATGGTATTCCAAACTTCTTATCTGATGATAGTTGTTTAGTCGAAGGACGCAGACAGAAACCATTACGCAAAGTTTTAATTGCAAAGTGGTCTACTCAAAGTCCAGAAGACTTTTGCACTACACCAGAACTTGTGAATCAGTATGAACGTAATCGTAAACTCATTGACTTTGATTACATTCCAAAAGAGATGAGAGAAAAGATTATAGATACATATGAATCCTTAGTTCCTGCTAACAGGAACGATCTCTCTTCTTATTTTGAAGAGAATGAATTGAATGACCTAGTGTCAGAAGTAAACTATTTTTAAGTTATGAAACTTACTATTGCAGAGATTTTGCAGAAAGCACACAATGCAAAGACAAAATCACAGAAGGTGAAAATCCTTCAAGAGAATAATAGTCAAGCACTACGTTCTCTATTCATCTGGAACTACGATGACTCTGTGGTTTCAGCATTGCCAGAGGGTGACGTACCTTACAGACCTAATCCTGCACCTATGGGTACAGAACATACAGTGCTTGAGAAAGAAGCACGTAAATTCTATTACTTTATTAAGGGTGGAGCAGACAATCTTCCTTCTATGAAGAAAGAGAATATGTTTATCCAAATGTTAGAAGGGTTACACGAAGAAGAAGCAAAGGTATTATGCCTTGTGAAAGACAAACAACTTGGCAAACGCTATAGAATTACTAAAGCAGTTGTTCAAGAAGCATTCCCTACAATTCAGTGGGGTAATCGGAGTTGAAAACATTGAACGTCCTTAAAGAGAAGTGTCAGGTTTCTGATGCTAACGATAAAACATTACCATATACAGCATACCTTGTTCATTACATAGAAAATGGCGAGGAATGTTATGATATTGCCATACCAATGTCACAAGTAGAGATGTTTGACTATTATTATGATAAGTATAAGAAGGACTTCAAATGGTTCAAACAATCAGAAGGATTAGTCAACCCTAAATTATGGAAAAGTCAACAGGAAACTTCCGACAAAACGAACAAGAAAAGAAAAAGAAGATGACGATTTACACCGTCAATAAAATACAAGAACCTAAGAAACCAGAGGAAGAACCTCCAAAGGAATCTAAGGTTCCAGAGGTCACACCAGAACAGGTGGGGGCATTTATTGGCGAACTAATTCTAACTCCTTTAGTATTAATGTTTGCTTGGAACTTTACTCTTCCTGCTTTGTTTGGATTGACAACCATATCTTTCCTACAAGCATTTGGACTCCTTATAATCGCTAGATGTTTTCGACAATGACCAGTACAATGAAACCCTTGTCTCACGCATCAGTGTGCCTTGTAAGCACAACACCTGACGCTGAGAAAACGATAGGATATATCGCAAGAGTATCTAATCCTAATAATCAAGACAATCCTAAAGTTGAAAAACTATTAGAGTATTGCATTAAGCACGGTCATTGGTCTGTGTTTGAGCAAGCAACAATGACTCTTGAAATTAATACAACAAGAGCAATCGCTGCACAAATACTAAGACATCGTTCATTTACTTATCAGGAATTTTCTCAACGATATGCAGACACAAATCTACTAACAGATAAGATTCCTTTACCAGATCTACGTCGTCAGGATGATAAGAATCGTCAAAACTCTATTGATGATCTTGATCCTGTTGAAGTAGATAAGATGAACCGTGTTATCGGAGAGTTATTTAAAGATGCTCAAGATGTATATGCTATGCTATTAAAGAAAGGTGTAGCAAAAGAGTGTGCGAGATTTGTATTGCCATTGGCAACACCGACTCGTATCTATATGACAGGTTCACTTCGTTCTTGGATACATTATATCGAACTACGAACTGGACACGGTACACAAAAAGAGCATATGGACATTGCAAAATTATGCAAAGACCATTTCATTTGCAACTTCCCTACTATCTCTAGAGCACTAGGATGGTGTCAAGAAGATTGTGACTGTCCCGAAGAAGACTACTGGCGAGATCTTCAACCCTGTCTCAAAATAGACTAATGTACACACTCTATACTTGTTTGCTAGTTGTAATGCTCATCGCCATTACTGATGGGTTTGATCCGTTCTACAAATTTGTAGACTACGTGAGACTAGAACTAAAGTATGCTATAATAAGAACAAGACTTAACTTAATTAATGTTCAAGTCAGATACATAAGACACAAAACTAAACAACTACGAAAACATTAATGCCTTCATACGATTTTAAAAACAAAGAAACTGGTGAGATTATTGAGTTAAAAATGTCTATGACAGAACTCGATAAATACAAAGACGAGCATCCAGAGATGGAAAGGTATTTTGGAAATCAAACACCTGCAACGATGTATGGTACTCCAAAACAATCTGATGGATTTAAAGAAGTGATGTCTAAAATCCAAGCAGATCATCCTACTGCTAACTTGTCAAACTACACTTAATTATGCCTGTTAAAAAGCGAAAGACAACATCTCAGAACAACAGCAGAAGTGCTAAATTTATGAGAAGAAAGAAACCTATCAATCTGGATCACCTTAAAGTGATCGAACCTATTGGGGACAACCAAGAGATAGTCTTCAAGTCTTATGCTGAGGGAAAGAATCTAGTTTTACACGGTGCTGCGGGTACTGGTAAAACTTTTATTAGTTTGTACCTAGCACTCAAAGAAGTGTTAGAACCTACTACTCCATATGAAAAAGTATATATGGTTAGGTCTCTTGTACCTACGAGAGAGATTGGTTTTCTACCTGGAGATCACGAGGACAAGTCAAACTTATATCAAATACCATACAAAAATATGGTAAAGTATATGTTTCAGATGCCAGATGATGCTGCGTTTGAAATGTTGTACGACAATTTAAGATCACAGGAGACAATATCCTTTTGGTCTACATCATTCATACGTGGAACGACATTAGATAATTGTGTAATAATCGTTGATGAGTTCAGTAACTTGAACTTTCACGAATTAGATAGTATAATAACTCGTGTTGGTCAGAACTCTAAGATTATTTTCTCAGGTGACTACACACAATCTGATTTGATTAAAAGCAATGAACGCAATGGAGTCTTAGACTTTATGAAGATCTTGCAAACAATGCCATCATTCGATACAGTTGAATTTGGCATAGATGATATTGTTAGATCAGGACTCGTAAGAGAATACTTAATTTCAAAGGTGAATCTTGGTCTCTAAAAATGTATTTAAAACAATAGGTCCTCCAAAACCTATTAATGAAATAAATTCTGTGACAAAGAAGTCTGGTTTAAGACTCTATGAAGTTGCAGAGAACAAATGGTATCCTTCTATCACGACTATCACAAGTCATCGTAAGAAGGATTCTATTATTAGATGGAGAAAACGTGTCGGTGAAAAGCAAGCAACAAAAATTTCAAGTGCTGCTACTTCACGTGGCAATAAGTTTCATAATATGGTAGAATGTTATTTGAAGAACGAACCAGTTGCATTCGATGAAACTAATCCTCTTGCTACTTATCTTTTTCAGTCCTCCCGTGAGGAACTTAATAGGATCAATAACATACACCTTCTGGAGAGTTGTCTCTACAGCGATTATCTTCGCATTTCTGGTCGCGTTGACTGCATAGCAGAATTTGACGGTGAGTTATCTGTCATTGACTTTAAAACGTCAACGAAACCTAAGAAAGAAATGTGGATTGAAAATTATTTCGTTCAAGAAACTGCTTACGCAGTTATGTATTATGAAAGATGCGGGGTTCCCATCAACAAAATAGTCACTATTGTAGCAGTAGAAGATGGAACTATTCAAGTCTTTGAAAAGAATCCAGATCACTACTACGATCTTCTCAGATCATACATCGATGACTTTATGTCTACAATCAAATGAAAGAATTTAAAGACAAATTTATGACACAAGCGAAATTCTCAGGAATGGTAGAGGAAGTTGTCAAAAATAGCAATGGACTTACCAACTATATTGATGCAGTTGTAGTTGTCTGCGATGAATATGACATCGAGATTGAAACTGTAAACAAATTAATATCTCGTCCACTTAAAGACAAGATTAAATACAATGCACAACAATTAAATTACGTTAAAAAAACTAGCAGAGGAGTATTACCATTATGACACAACCATTTTATGAGTCAGATGTAATCAAAGAAGAGTTGGAGAATATGCAACAACTCTACAAAGATTTGTATGATCTTTCTGTTAGATTTCCTTTGATGAAACCAGAGGAAAAGAAAGAACATATCGTAAAAACATTAGAACTTATCGCTAAACAAAAGATCTTCTACGGTAGGTTACAGTTGATGGCATTGGAAGATAAAGAAGCAGAAGAAGTCAAGATTCGTATAGATCAAATGACTGAAATCTATAGTGGTGGCAAGCGAATTGAAGAAGTCTTAGAAGATATGGAGAAACGCTTACACTCTTGGAGAAGGGAACTTGACGCACATAAATAATTATGTTACCCTTATGGGGTAGTAAAAACATACAACACACAAACAACAGACTAATTATGTCATTCGCAAGTTTAAAAAAATCATCTGGTAACTTTGCATCTCTTACAAAAGAGATCAATAAAATGAACAGTAAAGGAAACAAATCTGACGAACGTTTCTGGAAACCAGGTGTTGATAAGTCAGGAAATGGTTTTGCTATCATTCGTTTTGTACCACCACAAGGAGAGAGTGAACTCCCTTGGGCACAGGTTTGGAGTCACGCATTCCAAGGACCTGGAGGTTGGTTCATTGAAAATTCTTTAACTACTCTAGGGAAGAAATGCCCTATTAGTGCACACAATTCTATGCTTTGGAATAGTGGAAAAGAATCAGACAAAGAGATAGCACGTAAGCAAAAGAGAAAACTTTCTTACTACACAAACATCTACGTTATCAAAGACCCTCTAAATCCAGAGAATGAAGGTCAAGTATTCTTATACAAATTTGGTAAACGTATCTTTGATAAACTTACTGCACGTATGCAACCAGATGAGAATGATTACGATCCACAACCCGCAATCAATCCATTTGATCTTTGGAAAGGTGCAGACTTTAAATTAAAGATCAAACAAGTTGCAGGTTACTGGAACTATGATGACTCATCATTCAATACACCTAGCACATTAGGTAACTTTGATGACTCTAAGTTAGAGGAGATTTATAACAGTAGTTACTCTCTAAAGGAGTTTACTGATGAATCTAATTTCAAAACTTATGAGGAGTTGGAGGAACGTCTTAAGACAGTTCTTGGACAGTCAGTTCAACCAACCTCATTCGATACAGACTACACATCAAATATCACAGAAACCCCTGTTCCAAACACAAATTGGAAGGAAGAGGTTGAGTCATTCTCAGCAACAAAAACTGCTGCGTCTGCAACAACTCCTGCTGCTAAAGAGGAGGAGGACGATGCGTTAAGTTTCTTCCAGAAACTCGCAGAGGAAGATTAATAGTTTGATACCCTATGATGCACGAGTTATTTCCAACTCCTGTCTTTGAAGAAAATATTGGGGTGCCAGAAGGCACCCTTTCTATTCTCGATACAATGGAGTGGGATAGATTTGAAACTAAAAGTATTTCAAAAGAAAAAAATATCTTAAACTTTCTACCTTCTGTTTACAATCTTATACAGAAGCAAGTAGAAGATTGGTGTTATAATACACTGCTCGTCAAGAGTACAACTGAACTGGAGATAGTCAGATCTTGGGCAGCATCACATAAAACTGGAGACAGTTGTGATTGGCATTCACATACCAACTCTGTAATGAGTGGTGTTTACTATATAATGTGTAACCCTGACAGTGGAAGGTTGTTCTTTAACAAGGGAGCACATTATCAGAACTGTTTTGTTCCTACATTGGAACCAGACGTAGTAGGATTTGTTCCTGCAACCGCTAAACAATTTTCTATACTACCCGAACCTGGAACTCTGTTGATGTTTCCATCGCAGTTAGTACACAGGGCAGAACGCAACCAGTCTACAAACTGGCGACTATGTATTGCATATGATGTGTTTATTCGTGGTAGAATAGGTACAGAACACGGTAATGAAGTTACATTATGAAACTCTTTCATCTAATGCTCGTAGCAGCAATCGCTACACCTCAAGTTGCATCAGCACATACTAGACTAAGAAGTGGAGAATTTGAAGTCGAACCTTCTCATTGTGCTTTTGATAAAACATTTGAAAAGTGGAACTGTTGGTATCGTCCTGCACCCAAACCAGAATGGGGAGATTATCATCACCATCACTACGGTTGGGTACCACAAAGAGTACCATACTTCAGACCGAATGAGTATAACGAACACGGAGTTCCCTGTTACTTTTACAAAGACGACAACTGGTGCTTTTAAATGAAACTAATCGACGGATGCTACTCTCTTAAATTAGAATGTGCTTTAAGAGGGTTGGGATTTGTTGATGTCAATCAATGGAAAGTAGTAGCAAGAGCAGGTATATTTTTTGTTGAACCAATAGGAATCCCAGAGGACCCTGATGCGGATCTTCTGGGATTTTTAGTGACTATTCCTTATGCTTCGTGGAAGAGACCGAGATTAAAAGATACTGCTAAAAAAGCGTTGGACTACTGTTTGGATTAGTACCCTCCACCGTATCCACCGCCATATCCTCCACCGTATCCACCGCCAGAAGATCCTGATGATCCTGATGATCCTGACGACGATCCCGAAGACCCGCTAGAACTAGAAGAACTACCAGAAGAACTAGAACTGCTCGATCCACTTGAGGATGAAGAACTTGATGAACTCGATGAACTCGATGAACCGTATCCTCCACTGCTTGACGAGGAACTTGAACTAGAAGATGATGTATCACTATAAGTGGTAGAGGAAGAGGCATCTGTATCTGTTGTACTTATTGTTACACCTGATGATGTTGAAGTGGTTGCTGTTTCTGTTGCTGCTGATGAACCACCTGATGCTATCAACGCAGTAGAAGAACCACCACCTGATGCAGAACCTGTAGACGCGGTGCTTTGTCTAGGTCTATTATATCTAGGTAGTCCGATAAACTCCTCTGCAAGTGACCCTTCAGTCTTTTTGTTACCATCAACATCTACCTCAGCATTGGGTAGATACCTTGCTAATCTTCTAAACTCTGCTATAAAATCTGTTAGATATTGTGGTCTTAGAATGTAAATATTTCTTTTAGTATCATTTATTTTGGACTCGTAGTCGTAGTAGGATATAGAATTTCTAGATTGGGATTTTGTAAGGACGGACCCATCGGGTTTCGTATATTGGTAAGACTCTGAAACAGTGATCCCACCAGGAAGTAGAACGAGATCAAGACTAGGATCTTTATATTCCTGTGTTTCATAGTGACTAACTCCCTCTACAGAACCATACTTATCTCGAACATAACCCATTAAATCTTCACGATTCATTGGCCAGTCTTCATTAACATTTATAATATTATTTACCAAGAGAAGAACCCAATCAAGTCCTGCATCTTTGTAAATATTAAATGCAACTTGGTCTGGTCTTTCTCCATCTTGTATTTCATATTGTATAAAACCAAGTAGTGAACCTTGTAAGTCATCTCTTACTTTAATGCGTCTAAAAATGTTTACTGCTAGTTCATATGGTTGAGTGCCATCAACCCTAGTCTTATTTCTTACGTAAACTTTAGGTAGGAATTTAAAATATGCCATTAGATGTCTGCTAGTGATGCCTTGGTTAAGAATGCTGTCTCATCAAACGTTAGAGTCATTTGAAAATTGGCAGGACCATAATCCACACCTGTATCAAGAGCATCTTTCAATGAATTGTATGGACCGTTAGGTGATAGGTTTAAATTTAGATCTTTTAACACTAATCTAGTAGGGAATTGCATAATTCTTTTCAAACCCATTGGAGATGAACCTGTCATCTCTACCTCACCATCTGCATTTGCTTTTCCTTCTACACGAATAATATCTAGTCTAAAGTAATCAGGTATAGTTAACCAACGACCTGATCCTGCTGCACCACCTCTAAATGCTGCGTTGACTAGGTTTTGATTAGTTTCCCCTTCAACATCATCAGCGATTCCATTACCTGCACTTGGATCTTCATCTGTTGAATCTTGCAATCCAGGTAGCATTGCTTTACGAAGTGCAGCAATTATACGGAACAGTTCTTGTGCTTCTCTTGGATTTCTTGCTTGGCATTGAAAAGTAAAAGTATGAGAACGATAGTTTGTGCCACGAAATGTTGTCTCTTGATATGGGTTGAATATTTTTCTCTTAGTCAACGCAGCAACACTATTAGCATCTAAGTTACCTGCATTACCAGAACCCATTATAGCACTGTTGACAGTACCCACAGCAGATCCAATTTTATCCATAACAAATTGAGGAGTTACACCTTTAGCAGTATCTTGAATCTTGTCTATCAAACTTTGCTCCTGACCTGCTGCTGCATTAGCAAATGCGTCTAGTGCTGCCATACCCGCAGCACCAACAGTAGTTTTCTGATATTGTGTAGAATATGACTCTTTTAATTGTGGAGGTAGGTATAAATAAATAGTTTCGTTAATACTTCCTTCTGCTTCTCCACCACCTCCAAGGACTTGACCTTCTCCATAGTTTGAGTTGGTTCCACTACCTTGACCGATGTAAGTATATGGATTTCCTTTTTCGGAACTATATATTTTGATCTGTAGGTAATCAACGAAAGCAGTCTCGAAAGAATCTCCTCTTGAGATACCGAGAGAACTACCTGTTATTGATCTAGGATATACTAATGGCATTTGTTTATGACTAAAAGTTACTCAGGAAAATTCAAACCAAGTTACCCTGGAAAATATAAAGGGGATCCTACTAACATTATTTATAGAAGTTTATGGGAAAGAAAGTTTATGGTTTGGTGCGACCGCAATATAAACGTAGAGGAATGGGGTAGTGAAGAGATTATTATCCCGTACATTAGTCCTGTGGATGGTAGGGTTCATCGTTACTTTCCAGATTTTTACGTCAGAGCAAGGACCAAAACTGGGGGGAAGACGAGACTTATTATCGAGGTCAAACCTCTTAAACAGACACAGACACCTAAGAAACAACAGCGACGTACAAAGAAATATTTGAATGAGGTAAGAACATACGCTGTCAACGATGCAAAGTGGAAAGCAGCAAGAGAATATTGTAAGGATCGTCAAATGGTATTTATGATACTAACGGAGAAAGAGTTACAAGTATGAGCACCTTTACCGACATAAAAAAGAAACAAACTGGTGGTAGAACTAAACAGTGGTGGAGAAACAGGTTAAGAACTGCTCTCAATACTTACGTTCAACCAGAGATAGGTAGGATGGTGTTCTTTGACTATCCAAACCCAAAGTTTAAAGAAAAAATGTATCACTGGGATGCTTTTCCATTGGTGTATGTTATGAATGAAGATGCTACTCATTTTTGGGGTGCTAACTTACATTACGTGATGCCATTGGAACGTACAGCGATGGGTGAAGCATTGGTAATGGGTAAATCTATATCGAGTGACGTTTTTGCCATTACCGTGCATAAATACTTGAGGAGTAGAGTACGTGGTGCTTTATTAGACATACCAAAAACCGACTGGGCAGATATAGGTTTGATGCCCTTAGAACAATTTTATGTAACTATAGATGGTAGAGACAGACCTATGACAACTCAATTAGCACTAAAAAGATGAGAAATTTTAGAGGTTTTCAAAATTTTATAGGAACAGGAGCATATGAACCTACGAGAACTAATCTCTTTCAGGTACACATAGATACTCCACGTTTCGTATTTGCAGGACCTGATAATAAATTAAGTCCTGGTGGAACAATAGAACTAAGAGAGTGGACAGATGCAATAGACTATCTTGCAGATGAGGTGATGATACCATCAAGAGCATTGATGACAGGAGATGTTCAGAACTTTGGTATTCAAAGAAAGTTTGCTACACAACAGCAACCACAAGAGATGAACATACAATTCTTAGTTACAAGAAATCAGTGGACAAGATATGTTTTTGATCGTTGGATCCAAATAATCAGCAGAGATAGTGATAATAGAACTATGTTTTATGATGACTATGTGGCAGACATAGAGATAACAAAGTTTGAAAGTGGTTCTAATGAGGTGCTAAGAGCAATAGATAATAACGGAAAGGTAGTGGGAAAGACTAGATTAAATAAACCAACAGCAGTATGGACTGCATTTAATTGTTTCCCAGTTAATGTAAGTACAATGAAATTTAATAATGGACCTCAACAACTAATGAAACTAGATGTTCAGTTCAGAGTAGAAAGATTACGTATGGAAGCATTACTGAAAACAGCAGGAGACTGGAACGTTGATGTATTTACAGATGAGAAGGTGATCCTAAGTTAGAGTGCTAAATAACTATATACTGAGTTGAATTTAAAACTATGCCAATGCCATTACCGACCCTCGTGGTCCCTGAGTATGAATGTACCTTACCATTTGGTCAAAAGGTAACATATCGTCCATTCCTAGTTCGTGAAGAGAAATTGCTTTATATGGCAATGGAATCTCAAGATCAAAAGGAAATGATCAAGGCAGTAAAAGAAATTATTAAAAATTGTACGAGTGTAAAGAAGGTAGATTCACTTGCTACATTTGATATTGAATATTTGTTCTTACGCATTCGTGCTAAGTCAGTAGGTGAAGTCAGTGAGTTTAAAGTGACTGCTCCTGATGATAATGAAACACAAGTTGATGTTGAAGTCAATCTTGAGGAAGTTGAGGTTGTTGTTCCTGATAACCATACAAATAAAATAAAAATTACTGATGATGTCACACTTGTAATGAAGTATCCTTCTATTGATACATTTGTGAAGAATAATTTAGCAGATGAACCTAAACTTGATGACATTTTCCAACTTGCAGCAGATTGCGTAGACCAAATCGCTAACGGTGAAGAGGTAGAGAACGCAAAAGCATACAAGAAGGGAGAACTCATAAGTTTCTTTGAAGGTATGAATAATATGCAGTTTCAAAAAGTACAATCTTTCTTTGAGACAATGCCTAAAGTATCTCATACTATTGAAGTTTTCAATCCTAAGACTGAGAAAAAAAGTGAGATGTTATTAGAGGGGATGGCAAGTTTTTTCGCATAGCCCTCTCACACGATACATTGATGAATCTATATGAAGTGAACTTTGCATTGATGCAGCATCACAAGTATAGTCTGACTGAATTAGAATCTATGATGCCTTGGGAGAGGGATGTCTATGTAAATATGCTCATACGACATCTTCGTGAGGAAGAAGCACGTCAGAAACAAGCGAACGCACAACACCAATCATTGTAAGTGGCAAAAACAGCATCACCATTAAAGATTAAAAAGTTTCTTGCACCCACCCCAGGTGGACCGCAAGGAGATCCTGTTAAGACTCTAAATTTTGCTATCAACAGGATGGGTTTTGCTGTGGCAGATATTGGTCAGTTAATGGTTGATGACTTGGCAGCAGCACAGGGAAGTCTAATCAATGCAGAGAATGATCGTAAGAGACAGTTAGAACTAGATAGGAAGGCAGAAGAGCAGTACGAACAAGATCTAGACAAAAAAGACATCGAAGATGGTGCCAAAAAAGGAATCAAAAAGGCACCCAAGAAAATCGGGTGGGTAGAAGCACTTTTAAAACCCCTAAAGTGGTTAGCAAAAGCATTTCTTGGTTGGAGTGTTTTAACTTTCTTACAACAACCTGGAAAAAGAAATGATCTAAGAATAGGACTAGCAGTCATAGGTGGGTGGTTCAAAACTCTCTACAAAGTAACCACAGGAAGCATAGGACTAATACTTGATGGACTTGGAACAAAGAGTCCACTTATGGCAGTTTTAAAAATTGTCAGTGGTATTGGAGGATTATTTTTAGCAACTAGAATATTACGACCTTGGAAATTAATTGGTGACTATAAAAAATTAGAGAAATTTTATAAAGCGTTCAAATATCGTAAACCTGGATCTAAATTTGCAGAAGGTAGAAGAATAGTAAGACAGAGACAATTAAATAAACAATTACGTGCCAGAAAACTCCTTCGTATGAAACGTTTGGCAAAAGTGAGGAGTGGTAGATTTTTACAAAGGGGAGGTAAGTTTCTACGAGGTGGTGGTAGCAAATTTATGAAAGTGGGTGGTAAGTTTCTCAAAGGTGGAGGAATGTCAGTATTGGCAGGTGCATTCTCATTTGGAAACAGATTAGCATCTGGTAAATCAATGCAAAACGCAGTTGGAGGTGGTGCAGGTGCTGTTATTGGTGGTTTGGCATTGTCAGCACTACTTACACCTATTCTTGGTCCATTTGGTCCTATTGTTGGTCAATTTGTAGGATCATTTCTTGGAGATAAGATAGGTGCTTTCTTAGGTGATGCTATAACACCTTTGTTCAAACCTATACAAAGAGCATTTGGAATGTACTTCCAGATCTTCAAGAAATTTTTTAGTGGAGTGACACAAGCGTTTGCAGACCTATGGAATGAAGGGTTGGCACCACTTTTCGTCAAACTGGAAGAAATATTTAAACCCCTTATAGATGCAGGAATACAAAGGATTAATGAAATAATCAATAGTCCTTGGGCAGAGGAAGCGATGTATAACTTAGTTAGATTAGTCAATTCTGGTAAGAGATTGGTTAATAGTACTGCAAATTTATTAAATTTAGGTGACGATCAAGATAAAATAGACAGAAGAGTAGAAAATCAATCTTTAACTGTAGCAGACAGTCTAGCAAAGATAAAAATGCTAGAAAAAATTCAAGAAGAGGAAGGTGAAGACTATAGAGGACCTTGGTGGGCAAAATGGAGATTTTCTGTCTCAGAACGTATTGAGAAAGAGAAACAATATCTAGCACAATTACAGGCAAAGGAACAAACACTAATAGCAGAACAAACAGCACAAAAAAACGAAACTCAGACAGCAGAACTTGCTGCTAAATTCCCATTAAAAGATGGATTCTTAGATAGAGATGCAGAACCTATTAAAGATAGGACAGGGTTAAAAAATGGTATGGTTATAAGACCTAGAAATCCAGAAAGTTTCCCAATAGACGTTTTTGCTATAAAAGCAGGTAAGATACGTCAGTATGATTATCACAAAAAAGGATATTTAAAGGCAGGGATGATTATTGAGGGTGATGGTGAAAATCCAGATATTAACTACAGAAATGTGGAACCTACTGTTGCCCATAAAACAAGGGTAAAACCTGGTGATAAAATAGGTGAGTTAATAGATGCTAGAAAACATCGTAGTCTTAACCCACTTTTAGGTATGATGGACTCATCATCTACATTTCTTGTAGCACAGGCATATAGAAACCATAAAATAAAACCTAGAGGAAAATATAATAAGAATATACTTCCATTAGATAAGCAATATCCTACGATATTCCCTCCCGCAGAGCAAGCAGAGATTTTAAGTAACACAGTTAACCCTAAAGAAATAAATAGTGGTAATGGTACTATCAATGTAAATGATTTGAAGAATGACAAAGAGTATATAGTGAATAATGGTGGAACTGGTGTAACGATAGTTCAACCAATAAACCAACCTGTTGTTGTTACAGGT
>CEWJ01017313.1_pt1 | contig 19830 bp, 15 predicted proteins | sample 350291 | NCBI WGS metagenome assembly CEWJ01 (sample SAMEA2622923, study PRJEB7988) | marine metagenome | isolation source: saline water (ENVO:00002010), including | reverse complement strand
GTCTGTGGAGGCCCAGGTAAACCTGATGGTCTTAATCAAGGTTTCTATGTTAAGCCAACTGTATTTGCTAACGTAAACAATGACATGACTATAGCCAAGGAAGAAATTTTTGGACCTGTTCTGTGCATCATTCCTTACAAAGATGAAGATGAAGCTATTGAAATTGCGAACGATACTCCTTATGGATTAGCAGGCTATGTTTCCTCAGAGAACATAGATCATGCAGTAGAAGTAGCTAGAAAAATTAGAAGTGGAAATGTTCACATAAATAATGCTCCCTCAGGCTTAACTTCTCCATTCGGAGGTTTTAAGCAATCCGGTAACGGCAGAGAATGGGGAGAATTTGGTTTTGAAGAATTCCTAGAGATTAAATCTGTTTTAGGTGCTGGAGCTGCTTAAGGCTAAATGAGCACAGTCAAATACTACGATTGGTCTTACCATCAAGCTAGAACTAGACCGAACAAAGTTGCTGTAAAAGAAGTTTCTACCGGAAGAGAAACTACTTACGGTCAACTTGAGGAGAGATCTTGTCGACTTGCTTCATGGCTGCAAAATAAAGGGGTCAAAAAAGGTGACAGAGTTGCCATCTTAATTCATAACTGCACTGAAGTTTTTGAGCTGGAATTCGCTTGCGCAAAGATAGGTGCTATAGAATTACCTCTCAATTGGCGTCTTACTAAACCTGAACTTGAATATATTCTTAATGATAGTTCTCCAGAAGTCTTAATTTATGGCTCGAATTTTGCAGATACAGCGAAAGCACTCACAAAAGATTGTTCCATTAAAAATTCATTGGAAATAGATGATGAGGATCAGAATAATGAGTATGAACAAGCATTAAAAGAAAATATTGATTTTGATATTGTTGAAACAACGCACGATGATTTAATTATGCTGATGTACACATCGGGTACAACGGGCCATCCAAAAGGTGCGATGATCACTCATGAAATGCAGTTTTATAATATTGTTAATCTAGCGGGATCTGCCAGAGTAACCGATAAAACAGTCCAACTTATTGTTCTGCCTTTGTTCCATACCGGAGGCATGAATTGTTATGCAAATCCTATTCTTCATTACGGCGGTCAAATCGTATTGATGAAAGAATTTGATCCTGGCAAGGCATTGGAAATCATTGATGATCCTGACTATGGCATCACACATTTTTTTGCAGTGCCCGCTCCTTTTCAATTTATGATGCAGCATCCGAATTTTGATACAACTGATTTTTCAAGAATTGAAGGTGCGGGAGTTGGTGGAGCTCCATGCGCAGAGATTATTTTGAAGTCTTGGCAAAATAAAGGTGTCGAACTCTGGCAAGGCTGGGGTATGACTGAGACAAGTCCGGGAGGTATCGGTCTTGCTGGCGAAGATGCTGCGAGAAAAGTTGGTTCAGCAGGTAAGCCTTTATTACATACTGAAGTAAAAATTGTGAATGAAGATGGCAATGAAGTCGATCAGGGTGAAGTAGGTGAAATTTTGATAAAAGGCCCAAACGTCACTCCAGGGTATTGGAACAATGAAGAGGCTACAGAAAAATCATTCGTTGATGGCTGGCTCAAAACCGGAGACGCTGCCCAAATGGATGACGAAGGTTTTATTTATATAGTCGATAGACAAAAGGATATGTATATCTCCGGAGGAGAAAATGTATATCCTGCTGAAGTTGAAAACGTTATCTATCAACTTCCAGAAATTGCAGAAGCAGCAATCATTGGTGTACCAGATAAAAAATGGGGAGAAACAGGTAAGGCATTCATTGCCTTAAAACCAGATTGTAATTTATCGGAAGAAGATATCATCAATCACTGCCTTAAAAATCTGGCTAAATTTAAAATTCCTGCGTCAGTTGATTTCATAGCTGCTTTACCCAGAAATGCTACTGGGAAGGTTCTTAAAAGAAACTTAAGGGAAGAAGTTGTTGGAAGCGATGCTCCTGCAATTACTTAAGAATATATTATCTCTTTAAATCGCTGTTCTAGAGATTCGAAGTGCTGTTCCGAAGGATTTCTCCAAGATTGCTGGACGCAGTAAATTTCATTTAAATAATCAAGATATTTTCCTATCTGACCTAAGTCTAACTCCCAGTTGTCTATTGAATTTATGCATTCCACAAGTTGATCTCTTGATTCAGGAAATTTTGTAATGCCTTCGATCTTAAAACAACTCTCTCCAAGAAGAATTAATTTTTTCCCAAGAATAAGTGATTCAAGCCCTACAGTAGAGTTCAAAGTTAATGTGGCTAAAGATTTTTCTATAAGATCTTTTGAATCAAAATTTCTGAAAAGAATTCTCTCGTTTACTTTATGGAGGTGCTTAAATTTCGTTGAGTCGCTTGGATGTTCCTTGATTACAAAAAATAAATCTTCATCTTCAATTTTTTTAATCGAATAATCTAACCATTGAAATAATTCATCCATGGAACCTACTCTCGGAGAATTTAGCAAAACTTGACTGTCGTGATTAACTTGAAAAGGAACATAGATGAACTTTTCAGGTAAGTCTTCATATAGTTCTGGAGATTTGCTGTAACTTTTTTTGCTTTTTATTGCTGCTCTTTGTTGGATCTTAAAATTTAAATTTTTCCCGCTAGGAATGTAATTTTCATAAAATTCTTTTTCACGTGGGACGCTATTTAAATCATTTACACCTTTAGGGTCTACAGTTGTTGAATTAGGAAGCAAACCGTTTTCAAAAAAAGCTAATTTAATATTATTTTTTTTGGCGATAAGTTTTATTGCATACTCAGGCAACCGGTGACCATTCCATATACAAATCAAATTAGGAATCTTTTTGGAAAACACATAAGTAAATCTTCTGTAATAAATAACAAAAAGTATAGATAGAAAGGCTTCATAAAATGACCAAAAATACTTTACATAAAAGTATTTTCTTTTTTTTCTAGCTAACTCAAAACTTATTCCTTTTTGAATTTCAGCTTGGGTTAAATCAGTACGGCCAAGTTTAAAAAAGATGAAAGGAAAAAAACTCATTACAGTGGAGTCAAACATGATATTTCTTTTAATATCTTGGAAATATCTGAACATAGACCCTCTATATGAAATAAGAAGAATTTTTGAAGATTGATCCATTATTCACCAATTGTTATTGAAATATATTATCCTATGCAGAATTTTTTTTAGAGGATTGTTATGTTTGAGATTAATCTTTTTAATTCAGCGCAAATATTTGATCAAATTTTTGCCTTTGTTTGTGTTTATTTACTTACAAGTTTAAGCGCAAAAGTAAGATTCTATGGTTTTGTGGTTGGAACTATTGGTTTCGTGCCTGGCATTTACTTGCTCATTGAAACCGAGCTTTGGTGGTTGCTTGCAGCTATGCCTCTTTGGGTTTTCATAAACTACAAAGGAATAGTTAATAATTGGAGAGAATTTAAAGGAGACGAAACTACAGCTTAAGAGCTTCAAAAGCTTCTCTGGCAATATTTTCAACTTTTTTTAGATGCTCATCTTCGTGAGCCACTGAAATAAAATGATTGTGATAATCAGTGAGATAAAGACCTTTGCTCAAGCAAGCATCAACCCATCTTGAATGGAGTGTTTTGTCTTCATCCTCAATTCGAAAGTAAGGCATAGCTGGGACTCCGGAAACAATCATCTTGACATCAAAATCTTCCGAAATCTTAACTAGACTTTCTTTTAGCAAGTTACCAAAATTATTCATCTTCGTGACAGCATCTTGCTTAACTAATTCATCTATTGTTGCTTTTGCTGCAGCCATTGGGGCTGAATTTAAAAACTGAGTGCCAGTAAAATAAACATTCTCTGCTGATTCTTTTAATGAATCTTTTCCTACCAAGGCAGATATTGGATAACCATTCGCTATAGCTTTCCCTAAACAAATTAAATCTGGAGAAAAACCAAAAAAATTATTTGATCCTTTTAGATCAATCCTAAATCCAGTCCTGACGTCGTCGACAATTAAAATAATGTTATTTTTACGACAAACTTTCTCGATATGTTTCCAGTATCCTTCATTTGGATAAACATTGTTTTTGAAAGTTGGATGATGATAAGGACTTGAAATAAAACATGCTATGTCATCCCCATAATCTGAGATTGTTTGATTAAATCCATCTAAATCATTCCAATCGATGGAGATCACCTCAGCTGAATCTGAATTAATAATGCCAGGACTATTGCGTCTTTGCATCCAACTATTTGATCCATGATACCCATCGTTTATTTTTAATATTTTTTGCTTGCCAGTTTCTTGTCTGGATACCATCACTGCAAGAGAAGTGCTATCAGCTCCATTTTTACCAAATAAACTCCAATCAGCAATTGATACTAAATCAACTAAGGTTTCCGCTAGTTCAATCATCACAGGAGAGGCAATACTTACAGTGTTGCCAAGATTTAATTGTTTTCTGGCTGCTTCATCGACTATGGGATTGTTGTAGCCAAGAATCATAGGGCCCCATGCGCAGACTAAATCTACGTATTCGTTTCCATCAACATCCCAAAAATATGCTCCATCCGCTTTAGAGAAAAATTTGGGTCCATCTTTTCTAACAGCGTATTTATAATGTCCAAATATTCCTCCAGGAATTACTTCTTTTGCCCTATTAAGAAGTAAATCTGACTCGGATTGATTTAAAAAGTCTTTATCCTTAGGATTGTGCATGAATTTATTGTAAATGATTTTTGTTTAAGAGGTAATTTTCAGATTTGTGGCGGAGAGGGAGGGATTCGAACCCTCGATGCAGGATTACCACATACTCCCTTAGCAGGGGAGCGCTTTCAACCACTCAGCCACCTCTCCAAGATTTTTAAGATGCTTGTCTTATTAAGTCAGCAGCTTTTTCAGCAATCATAATTGCTGGAGCATTCGTATTTCCAGCAATGAGTGTAGGCATTATAGAAGCATCTACGACTCTTAATCCATCAACACCATGCACTTTAAGATCATCATCGACAACGCTCATTTCATCATTACCCATCTTGCATGTACTCACTGGGTGATAAAGCGTTTCTCCATTTTCCCTAATCCAGTTATCTAATTCTTCATCATCATCAATATTGATTTCGGGTCCTGGCTTCACAGGATCTCCTCTAAATTCATCAAATGCTGGTTGCATCAATATCCTTCTTGTTTCTCTCAGAGCATTTCTGAGATCAATTACGTCTTCCTCTTCAGAAAGGTAATTTGGATAAAGAAGAGGTTCATCTTCAGGATCAGCACTTTTTAGAGTCAAATAACCCCTGCTTTGTGGTCTACATATATAAGCTATGCATGAAAAACCATGCTCTTTAGTCACCCCAGTTCTGAAATGCTGATCTTCTCCTTGAATAGAAACATAATGAAGCTGTGTATCTGGCAAATCTTTATCAGGACTAGATTTTATGAAGCCTCCTCCACTACAAGGAGGGTAAGCAGCATCGCCTGTTCCAAATAATAAGTATTTAATTCCTGCTATCTGAGTTTTAATCCACGATACCGATCTATGAAGGGTAACCGGTTTAGTTGCATAAAATGAGCTGGTCACACCGTAGTGGTCTTGCATATTTTTTCCAACTCCTTTCAACTCATGCACTAAGTCTATGCCATGCTTTGTTATATCATTTGGATCTCCAATCCCACTTCTCATCAAAATTAAAGGGGAACCAAGAGCACCTGCAGATAAGATAACTTCTTTGTTAGCAAAACAAGATTTTCTCTCCCCTTTCTTGTTTATGTACTCAATGCCTTTTACTTTTTTTCCATCCATTATCAACTTATCAACTGTTACATTGATTTCGTTGCTTAAATTCTCTCTTTCTAATGCAGGATGCAGATAAGCTTGAGCTGAGCTCCATCTCCTTGGCCCTCTGGAAGTATCATTGATGGTATGTTCGTATCTTGAAACACCCTCCTGTTCCTTTCCATTGAAGTCTCTTGTGTAGGGAAATCCAGCTTGTTGACCAGCCTCTATGAATTTTTCTAGTAATAAATCATCTTCTCTGTCAGATTTTTTGACATGAAGAGGGCCATCGTAGCCATGAAAATCTTCATCACCATCACCATGAAAATTTTCTGCCTTTTTGAAATAAGGAAGTACATCATCGTATGACCATCCTTCATTTCCTTGCTGTCGCCATAAGTCATAATCATAAGAATGGCCTCGGATATAAATCATTGCATTTATTGAAGATGAGCCACCCCAACCTTTTCCTCTTGGCCAGTATAAAGGCCTGTTATTAGTTGTAGCTTCTGGTTCAGTTTCAAAACCATAATTGTTGTCATTCTTGGTAGGAACAATTTGCGAATATCCAGAAGGCATATGAATGAACATATTTGTATCTTTGCCTCCTGCTTCAAGGATAAGAACGGTTTTAGTGCCGTCTTCACTTAACCTATTTGCCATTACACAGCCAGAGCTTCCAGCTCCTACAACTACATAGTCAAAAGTATTTTCCATAGTAAATCTCCTCTAAAGTGAGATTATCAATATGATATCTATTGTGCAATAAATTAATTCTTATCTAACTCAAATGCATCGTGAAGGGTTCTTACAGCAAGTTCCTTATACTTTTCTTCAAGAACAACTGAGATTTTAATCTCTGAAGTTGAAATCATTTCAATGTTTATTGCCTCGTCTGCCAAAGCACCAAACATCTTACTTGCAACTCCCGCGTGAGACTTCATACCATTTCCAACAACAGATACTTTACAAATATCTAGATCAACTTCGATTTCACCGCTACCTAACTCTTTACGTAACTTTTCTAAAATTTTTGAAGTTTCATCAGCAAAATCTTTCTGCACAGTGAAGGTAAAATCCGTTGTATTGTCGGATGCCACGTTTTGGACGATTACATCTACCTCAATGCCAGCATCGCTTATGGGAGAAAGTATTTTTGCTGCAACTCCTGGAATATCAGGAACTTTTCTGATAGTTATTTTTGCTTCATTTGAAGTAAACGCTATTCCCGATACTACAGCCTCTTCTAAATTATCGTTACTATTTATCAAAGTTCCTCCATTTGACCCAAAACTTGATAAGACTCTCAAAGGTAATTTGTATTTGCTTGCAAATTCTACAGATCTTATTTGTAAAACTTTAGCTCCTAAAGAAGAAAGTTCCAACATTTCTTCGTATGTTAAATGATCAAGTTTCCTAGCTTTATCATAAATATTTGGATCGGTTGTAAATACCCCGTCCACATCAGTGTAAATCTGACACTCTTGAGCATTTAAAGAAACTGCAATTGCTACTGCCGAGGTATCCGAACCACCTCTACCTAGGGTAGTAATATTATTTTCATCATCAAAACCTTGAAAACCAGTGATAACAGGAACAATATTTTTTTCTAATGCATCTTTAAGAATTTCCTCTGAGACTTTTCTAATTCTTGCCCTTCCAAATGAGGAGTCTGTTTTAAATCCCATCTGAAAAGCATTATAAGATTTTGAGTTATAACCGTTCTTTTTAAGAGACATGGCAAGCAGTGCAGCTGACACTTGTTCTCCTGAAGAAACAACAGCATCAAATTCTCGAGGATCGGGCTTCTTTTGAACTTTCCTAGCTAGGTCGATAAGTCTATTTGTTTCACCTGCCATGGCAGAAACCACAACAGCCACATGATTGCCTAAGTCGATTTCTTGACCAACTATCTTAGCAACTGCTTCAATTCTTTTAGGGCTGGCAACAGATGTCCCTCCAAATTTTTGGACAATAATATTACTCATATCTATTAGATATTTTGAATATATTCTTTAGCTTCAGAAAAAACTTTTTCAAAGTTTTTAACTTCACTTCCACCTGCTTGTGCATGATCTGGTTTACCTCCTCCTTTGCCGCCTATCAATGAAGCGAGGGATTGTAACAAATCATTTGAGCTGAAAACATCTTTTGAAATTGATTTTGAAGACGAAACTATTAAGCTTGATTTGTTGCCATCCCTAGAGAGAAGTACACAAATCAAATTACCTATCTTATTTTTTAGATTATCTATCTCTACTCGAGCAGATGACAAATCGATTCCTTCAAATTCTTTTAATATCACTTTAAAGTCATTTATTTCAATCACCTCAGACTCAAGGCTCTGGATGAGATCTCCAATTTCTTTTTGATGTGATGACTTAATTGATTTCTCAAGCTCTTTATTCTTCGCTATTAATTCCTTAATTTTGGGTAATATATTTTTATCGCTGGAATTAAGTAATTTCATAATTTCTTGTCCAGATGTTTGGAAGGTATTTGTATAATCTTCAGCGTCCTCTCCTGAGCAAGCTACAATTCTCCTTACTCCAGATGAAATGCTAGTTTCTTGAGTAATTTTAATGTGTCCAATTTCTCCAGTTGAGTTCACATGAGTCCCTCCACAAAGCTCAACAGAGAATCTTCCACCTATATAAATTACTCTAACTTCATCGCCATACTTCTCACCAAAAAAAGCTAAAGCACCCTTCTTAATTGCTTCATCATATGACAAGGTTTCTACCTTTGTTTTTTTATTTTGTCTAATTACTTTATTGACCAAGTTCTCTATTTTTTCTAATTGTTCTGATGAAAGAGATTCATCATGAGAAAAATCAAATCTGAAATAATTATCTGCCACCAAGGAGCCTTTCTGTTCTACATGATTACCCAGCTCATCCCTTAGGGCGGAATGAAGCAAATGAGTCGCAGAGTGATTATTGGTAATCTTAGATCTATTTAAAATATTGATTTCTGCATCACAAACGTCGTCAATGTTAATTTCACCATCTGCTAATGAACCTATGTGTATAAATTGATCGCCAATTTTTTGAGTATCAGTTACTTTAAATTTAAAATTCTTTCCTTCAATGATACCTTTGTCTCCTATTTGTCCGCCTGATTCTGCGTAAAAAGGCGTTTTATCAAGAATTAACAAAGCGGCATCTTTAGAGGTTAAAGATTCCAATTCTTTTTGATTTAAAAAGATCTTTAAAACTTTTGATTTAGTCTTTGACTTTTTATACCCGTTAAAATCAGTGGGCTTATCTAAATCAATGGAGGCAGGTAATAAATTTTCAAAATTCGAGGCTGCTTTGGCTTTTTCCTTTTGCTTATCCATTTGATGGTCATATCCTTTCTCATCAACTTTTAGATTTCTCTCTCTAGCAAGATCAATTGTCATATCTAAAGGAAAACCGTAAGTGTCATACAACTTAAAAGCTAAGTCTCCTGAAATTATTTTAGTTTTTGAAGAAACTTCTTCATCAAAAATTCGCATCCCATTTCTAAGTGTTAAAGAAAATTGGTTCTCCTCTGATTCCAATGCTTTTTCTATATCCAATTTTTTCACTTCAAGATTACCGTGAACTTCTTTCATCTGATCTATGAGATCGTGAGTGAGTTTTGATAATGGATGCTCGATATCAGGATTTATTTTATAAGCATGTCGTAAAGCTCTTCTTACTATTCTTCTCAAAACATATCCTCTTCCTTCGTTAGATATGGATAAACCATCAGCAATTAAATATGTACTAGATCTTAAGTGGTCTGCTATTACTCTTAAAGATGGATTTTTAAGATCATCCTCACCCAACTCAATAGCAATTTTTTTGATTAATGATTTAAATAAGTCTGTTTCGTAGTTGTCATTTGTTTCTTGCATTACTGAAGTAATTCTTTCTAATCCCATGCCAGTATCTACAGAAGGTTTCGGTAGAGGATTTAAATTTCCTTGCAAATTTCTTTCAAATTGCATGAATACAAGATTATAAATTTCTACATATCTATCCCCTGTATCAGCTCCTTCTGCTGGTGGACTTCCTAAAAAATTGTCACCGTGGTCAAAAAAAATTTCACTACATGGACCACAAGGACCGGTATCGCCCATTGACCAAAAGTTATCCTCATCAAGTTTTGATATCCTTTCTTTTGGAATTCCAATTTCTTTGAGCCAGATTTCCTCAGACTCAATATCTTCAAAATGTACTGTTACCCAAAGCCTATCAGGAGGTAATTTATAAACTTTTGTTAATAATTCCCATGCATAAAGAATGGCTTCCCTCTTAAAATAATCACCAAAACTGAAATTTCCCAACATTTCAAAAAATGTATGATGCCTAAGCGTATATCCAACATTTTCAAGATCGTTATGCTTTCCTCCCGCTCTGATGCATCTTTGAGAGGATGTTGCTGTCGTATATTTTCGTTTCTCAGCACCAAGAAAAACTTCCTTAAATTGATTCATACCTGAATTCGTAAATAGGAGTGTTTTATCGTCTACAGGAAGCAAACTTGAACTTTCAACTAACTCATGTCCTTTGGAAGAAAAAAAATCTAAGAATTTTTTTCTAACTTCTGAAGAGTGCATCTAGGTGAAAACCTCATCGAGAAAATCCATGAGCAACATCCAAGACCTTCTATCGGCCTCTTTTGAATAGACTGTCCCAAAATCTGGATTATTTGCCTCTGGATTTGTAAATGAATGCATAGAGTCGCCATATATATGCAGTTGCCAGTCAACATCTTTTTCACTCATCTCTTTATAAAAAGATTGCATTTGATCTTCTCCAACCATTGGATCCTTCATGCCATGCATAGCTAAAATTTTAGCTTTAATTTGTTCATTGATTGGTTCTTCAGGTCCAGCTAAAAATCCATGAAAACTTGCGCTTCCTCTCAAATCAACACCAGTTCTGGCTAAATCAAGGGAAACTAATCCACCAAAACAGTACCCAAAAACTGCAATCTTTGATTTATCTACGCCAGGCAAGGAAGAAACTTTATCGTAGGCTGCCTTGACTCTTTTTGAAAGCTCTTTTCTATCATCCAAAAGTGGTTGCATGCGAGCAGCATTTTCTTCATTAGTTTCTCCAACAATACCTTCGCCATACATATCAAGTGCAAATCCAAGGTAGCCATTCTCTGCAAGTTTTTCTGCTTTTTCGTCCACAAATTGATCCCTTCCAGACCAAGTGTGAGCAATGATTACAGCTGGAAAGTTATCTCCATCAGGAAAAGCCGCATATCCCAGAAAATCTTTTCCATCTATATCGTAATTTACTATTTCAGTTTTCATCTTTTGACATCCCTTTTTTAAATTTCTTATAATTTTCGACGTAGTGAACAGCTGAAGCAAGCAGAAAATCTTTCATTTCAGGACCTAAAGTTTTTACAACCTTTCCGGGAGAACCTAAAAACATGGAATTATCCGGAATCACTGTATTTTCTGTTACTAAAGAGTTAGCTCCTATTAGGCAATTTTCTCCAATCTTCGCACCGTTTAAGACCACTGCATTAATACCTATTAGTGAATTGTTTCCGATTTGGCACCCATGCAACATAACTTTATGTCCCACAGTAACATTATCGCCAATGATGGTTGGGCTACCGGGATCTGCATGTATTACCGAAAGATCTTGAATATTTGAACCCCGACCAATGACTATATCTTCAACATCACCTCTAACAACTGCACCAAACCACACTGATGCATCTTTTTTTAAGGTTACTCTACCAACTACTGTTGCAGTCTCTGCAACATAAAAATCATCGCCATCTGTAGTGACTTTATGATCATCTAATTTATAAATCATTATTTCCTGGTTAAATCTATTTCAATATCAAGAAGCTTTAAAAACTCAACAGTCATATAAGCAGTTAGCCCCCATACCATTTTATTTTCAAATTCAAAAAAAGGAAAAAAAACTTTTTTATTATCCCAGTTTTCAGATTTTTGTTCTTTTCGCATATTATTTTTTATAAAATTTAAAGGCACACTGAAGACTTCTGCAATTTCTTTGCCATCAGCTATTAATGAGTTACTTTTGAGTATGCCTATGTAAGGAGTTACGCTTAATCCAAACCTTGATTGTACAGAACTTATTTCTCCTATAACTTCCACGTCTTTTAATTCAAGATTTACTTCTTCTTGCGCTTCTCTCAATGCTGTATCTCTCAATGTTTCATCTTTTTCTTCTCTTTTTCCTCCAGGAAAAGCAACCTCACCAGCATGAGTTGGAAGATTGTTAGATCTCAAACAGTAAATTACGTTGAGATCTTCGCTTGTCTCATGAAGAAGAATTAATACTGCTGCTTGTGGTAATCCTGCAATTGGACCTGAGGGATTATATGAGCTTAAGTTTTCCTTAATTTTAGGTATCATACATATTGAGTATCTCATAAAAAATACCTTCAAAACTAAATAAACTTAAGTTGAAATATTGTAGCGTCTGCGGTGGAAACGTCGTTTTAAAAATCCCAGAAGATGATAATAGGGAAAGGTTTTGTTGCGACTCCTGTGGAACTATCCATTATGAAAATCCGAAAGTGGTCGTTGGCACACTTCCCTTTTTTGAAAATAAAGTTCTCTTGTGCAAAAGAGCAATTCAACCCAGATTGGGCTTATGGACACTACCGGCAGGTTTTTATGAAAATGGTGAAACTCTTATTCAGGGGGCATTACGAGAGACAAAAGAGGAAACTAATGCGGATGTTGAAGCCGGCGAACTGTATGGTATTTTTAACATTCCTCAGATCAATCAAGTTTATATGATATACCTCGCTAAAGTGGGTCCAAATGATTTCAGCGTAACTTCAGAAAGTTCAGAGATTGGATTATTTGATGAAGAAGAGATTCCGTGGGATATTCTTGCATTCCCTTGGGTAAATTCATCTCTGAAAAATTTTTTTGATGATCTTAAGAGCGGGAATTTTGTTTTGAGAACAGAAGATATTATCAGGCGTTAATTAATCACCTTTCTGGCATTTAAAAAAATCATTTTCCAAGGACTAAATTCATCTTCAGTATCGGTCCAAGAGATCTGTCTATTTAAAAACGCTCTTTCAGGATGAGGCATCATTGCAGTGATCCTTCCATCTTTCGAAGTACAGCCAGCTATTGCATCCTTTGAACCATTTGGATTGAGCGGATAATTTTGAGTTGGACTACTTTCATCATCACAATATTTCATAACTGCAAGCTTCTCTTCAGAAAATTTATTGAATAATTTATTTGATTTAAACTGTACTCTTCCTTCTCCATGGGCAACAGGAACAATCAATCTAGAATCATACATGCCATCAAAGAAAACTGATGGTGATTTTTGAATGTTTACCTGAGTTAATCTTGCCTCAAATTGATCAGAATAGTTTTTTATAAAGTTTGGCCAGTTTTCTGCTCCGGGAATTATCTCTTTTAGACCTGATAATATTTGGCATCCATTGCAGACGCCCAAAACTATTTTATTTTTATTAGAAAAGAATTCAGAAAATTCATCATATAAAAAAGAATTAAATAGAATTGAGTTTGCCCAACCTTTTCCTGCTCCGAGAACATCTCCGTAGGAAAATCCTCCGGGAAATACTATCCCTGAAAAATCTCTCAGGTTTTTTTCTTTTTTTATTAAATCTGACATATGAATATCGTAGGGATCAAAATAAGCTTGATGAAAGGCTGCAGCCATCTCAGTTTGCCCATTTATGCCTTGCTCTCTTAAAATTGCAATTCTTGGTCTGGATGAGTATGAATCTACAGGATATCGAAATTTGATGTCTTGACTTAATTTTCTCTTTTTTGGGTTTAGAACTGATCTAAGTTCATCATCTGCAACTTTGGGGTTATCTCTCTCTTTTTGTATTTTGTGAGAAACCTTCCACCAATTTTTCATCATTTCTTTGTAAGAGAATTCAAATCTATCCGTTTCAGTTGAAATAATTAAATTATTTTCTTCTATAGGGTTGCCCAGTTCAATGACACTAGCACCATATGAAGAATCTTTAAGAGTTTGCTTAATTTCTTTAGCAGTATTATTTTCAACTTGTATTACGAGGCCTAATTCTTCATTAAATAAAAAACTAGCAACCTTTTTTTCATCCAAGAATCCAATATCTATATCTGCTCCCATTTCACTACACAAAACCATTTCTGAAAGACAGGCTGCTAAACCACCATCGGATCTGTCGTGTAAAGCTAAAATTTGACCTTTCTGAATTAGAGAAGTTATGTAATTGAAAAATAGAGGTAAAGTTGTAACCTGCTCAACATCTGGAGTTCTTCCTAAATCTTTTTGCAATACTTCTTCAAGAATTGATCCTCCTAATCGAGACTTCTCTTTACTTAAATCCAAAAAAAGTAACTTAGTATCATTTATATTTTTAATTTCAGGAGTAATAGCTTTTGTAACATCTTTAATTTTGCAGAAGGAAGAAGCTACTAAGCTAAGAGGCGATACTACAATATCTTTTTCATCATTCCATCTTGTCTCCATAGACATTGAATCCTTCCCTACAGGAATTGTTATTTTCCAAATTTTACAAATATCCTCAGATAAAGATTTAACTGCATTGAATAAATCACTATTAGATTCATTTTTTTTTGGGTTAGCCATCCAGTTTGCTGAGATTTTCACATCAGATAATTTGTTAACTCCGCTCGATAAAATATTCAAAATTGATTCAGATAAAGCCATTCTTACTGAAGCTTCTGCATTTTTTACGGCGATTGGAGATTTCTCTCCCATTGCCATAGCCTCTCCGCCCAAACCTTCAAAAGAAGAAAGTGTTACAGCATTATCTGCGACTGGCATTTGATATTTTCCAACAAATTGATCTCTGTAAGTAAGTCCGCCAACATTCCTATCAGCAATGGAAATTAAAAAATTTTTAGAGCCTACAGTAGGATGACTCAGAATACTTAGCCACGTTTTTTTGATATGAATGTCTGGAAGAAAATCTTTTGTTTGATTATTTGGCACTTTAGAAAATTCCCTTTTTAAATTTTCATTTGCTCCAAATAAAAGTTTCATCGGCAAATCAATTGGATGAATATCTTCCCCGGGAGAGTGAAGAATTAATTTTTTTTCCTCAGTCAGTTCACCTACTACTGCAAAAGGACATTTTTCTCTAAAACAAATATCTTTAAAAGCTTTAAGGTCACTTTCGTCAATGAGAATTACATATCTTTCTTGTGATTCATTACACCAAATCTCTAGTGGAGATAGAGATTCATCTGCTACTGGAATCTGAGATAAGTCAATTTTTGCTCCATAACCAGCATCGTTTGCTATTTCTGGTATTGCATTTGATAGACCACCTGCTCCAACATCGTGAATGAAAGATATAGGGTTTTTCTCGGCCATTGCCCAACAGGCATCGATAACTTCTTGACATCGTCTTTGTATTTCAGGATTGCCTCTCTGTACAGATGCAAAATCTAACTCATCATCAGATTGTCCAGATGCAAGGGAAGATGCGGACCCACCTCCTAAGCCGATTAAATAGCTTGGACCTCCAAGGACTATAACTTTTGAGTTAACCGAAACATTCTTTTTAAAGGAATGCATAGGTCTTATGTTGCCTAGACCACCAGCAATCATAATAGGTTTATGAAATCCAAAGTGAGCATTCTCAGTTTTTCTTTCGAATGACCTGAAGTAACCAACGATATTTGGTCTTCCAAACTCATTGTTATAAGAAGCAGCACCTATTGGAGCTTCTATCATTATCTGTTTTGGTGAAGCGATCCTTCTTGGAGACTTACCTTTAAATTCCCACGGCTCAGTTTCATCAAGTCTGAGGTAAGAGACAGAATACCCAGTTAAACCTGCCTTGGGTTTAGCGCCTCTACCTGTTGCTCCCTCATCTCTAATTTCCCCACCAGATCCAGTTGCTGCACCTGGAAAAGGAGAAATGCCTGTAGGATGATTGTGAGTTTCTACTTTGATGCAAAAATTTACTTGTTCATCAATAAATGAGTATTTTTTAGATTTCTGATCTGCAAAAAACCTTTTCTTACCTAAGCCTTCTATAACTGCGGCATTATCTTTATATGCAGAAATTACCCCGTCTGAGTAATTAGAAAAAGTATCCTTAATGAAACTGAACAAGGAAGCATCTTCTGATTCACCGTCAATTATCCACTTTGAATTAAAAATTTTATGTCTGCAATGTTCCGAGTTAATTTGCGAAAACATCATTAACTCACAATCAGTTGGTTTTCTTCCAAGATCTTCATAGTTTTGTTTTAAATATTCAATCTCAAAATCATTCAGTGCCAGACCAAGTTTGGCATTAATTTCATTTATATTTTGTTTAAGATCTACTTCTTTAAGAAGCTTCTTTTTATTTTTATAAAATAAGTTATCTAAATTTTCTTTTTTTATGTGTTCTTCTGTTAATGGATCAAAAAGCTCTAGATCATTAAGTTCATTGTCGCCTTCAGTTTTATAAAGTCTTAATTTTTCAATATTGAATAAGTCCTTAACTCCGCAACCTATAAAAATGTCTTTAGATTTAGATGCCCATGGAGATTCTGTCCCTCTTCTAGGACATATGATTATTGAATTCTGATCAATGTTCTTTAATTCTCTAGCATCCAATAGTTTTAAAATTTTTGTCTTGTTAGATTGATAGGATTTTTGAGTGATTTCTAGCACATAAAGATCAGTAATAGATTTTATGTTGAGAGAATAATTAGTTTTCTGAAACTTTATTATTTTTTTTGTTTTGAAAGGAGAAAAAGTGCTTTTTCCTAATAATAATACTTGATGCTTAGTATTTTCTTTTGAAGGCATTGAAGTTTGCAAAGCTCATTATAACTTTTTTTAAAAACAATTTTTAAGCAGCAATTAATTTTTCTTTCAATACAGATATCTGATCTCTTATGTTTGCAGCTTCTTCAAACTCCAGCTTATTTGCATGTTCTAACATTAAAGATTCTAGTTCATCAATTCTTCTGGCCAGTTCTTTAGGTGAAGAATAGTCTTCTTCAATTAATTCTTGTGCTTCCTCAATGAATTTTTTACCCGGAATATTTCTTGCTCCCTCCATGATATCACTGACACTTTTAAGAATACTTTCTGGCTTGATATTATTTTCTTTATTATATTTTTCTTGAAGGCTTCGTCTGTGTTCTGTTTCTTTTATTGTCCTCTCTATTGAACCGGTCATTTGATCTGCATATAAAATTGCATGTCCACTTTTATGTCTAGCTGCTCTTCCAATAGTTTGGATTAATGAAGTTTCAGATCTTAAAAAGCCTTCTTTATCAGCATCCAAAACAGCTACTAAAGATACCTCCGGAAGATCAAGACCCTCTCTCAACAAATTTATACCAACCAGAACATCAAACTTTCCAAGTCTGAGGTCACGTAATATCTCAACTCTCTCAACTGTATCAATATCAGAATGCAGATATCGAACATCAATGTCCTGTTCATACAAGTAGCTACTTAAATCCTCAGCCATTCTCTTTGTCAAAACGGTTACTAAAACTCTTTCCTTCTTCTTAATTCTTCGATGAATTTGATCAAGCAGATCATCTACTTGGTTTTCTGCAGGTTTAATTTCAACCGTGGGGTCAAGCAATCCTGTTGGCCTTACAATAAGGTCAACTGTTTGCCCTGAATTGTCATTTTCATAATTTCCTGGAGTAGCTGAAACAAATATTCTTTGACCAGATAAACTCTCCCACTCATCGAATCTTAATGGACGATTATCTAAAGCGCTTGGTAGTCTGAAACCATACTCAACTAATGTTTCTTTTCTTGATCTGTCTCCTCTATACATTCCTGTAAGTTGAGGCAAGGTCACGTGAGATTCATCAATAAATACCAGTGCGTCCTCTGGCAAATATTCGTATAACGTAGGAGGAGCCTCGCCTTCCTCTCTTCCAGAAAGGTATCTGGAGTAATTTTCAATCCCGCTGCAAAAACCTAATTCCCTCATCATCTCCAAGTCATATTTTGTTCTTTGCTCAATTCTTTGAGCTTCCACAAGCTTATTATTATCCTCAAGATAGCTCACCCTTTCTTTCATTTCACCTTTAATCTTATTAATAGCATTCGCTATGACTTCTTTTGATGTTACATAATGAGTTTTTGGGAAAACTGTTACTCTAGGCACTTCCCTAAAGATTTCTCCAGTAAGAGGATCAAAAAACTTGATAGCTTCAATTTCACTATCAAAAAGTTCAATTCTCACCGCTTCCTTGTCTGAATCTGCTGGAAAAATATCAATTACATCGCCTCTTACTCTAAAAGTAGCTCTTTTGAAATCAACTTCATTTCTGGAATATTGGAGCTCAGCAAGTCTTCTAAGAATAATTCTTTGATCTATTTCATCGCCTACATCCAAATGAAGAACCATTTGCAAATATGATTTTGGATCGCCCAATCCATAGATAGCTGAGACAGTAGCGACAATCACAACGTCTCTTCTCTCCATTACAGCCTTTGTTGCTGAAAGTCGCATTTGTTCAATGTGTTCATTTATAGAAGCATCTTTTTCTATGAAGGTATCTGAAACTGGGACGTACGCTTCAGGCTGATAATAATCATAATATGAAACAAAATATTCAACTGCATTGTTTGGAAAAAATTCTTTAAACTCTCCGTATAGCTGAGCAGCTAAAGTCTTATTATGAGCCATGACAATAGCCGGTCGTTGAAGATTTTGAATAACATTCGCCATAGCGAAAGTTTTTCCTGAACCAGTTACTCCTTTGAGTGTTTGATTCAATAGTCCTGAATTAATTCCTTCAACAACTTTTTTAATAGCTGCAGGCTGATCTCCGGAAGGCTTAAATGCTGAAACTATTTCAAATGGTTTACTCATATTAGTTGTTTTTGCTTATAATACCCTCTTTTCCGCGATAGCTCAGTTGGTAGAGCAAGTGACTGTTAATCACTGGGTCGCAGGTTCGAGCCCTGCTCGCGGAGCCAGAATTTTATGCCATTATACGATCCTAGTTCTGATAATCCTTATAAATTAAGTCGTAGCAGAATAGAAAATTTTTCAAAATGTAAAAGATGTTTTTACTTAGAAGAAAAATTAGGAGTAAAAAAACCAGATTCTTTTCCGTTCAACTTAAATAACGCTGTTGATCAACTTTTAAAAGATGAATTTGATTCTTACAGAGGTACAAAAAATAATCATCCATATCTTATAGAGTCTTCAATAGATGCTAAACCTTACGATCATCCTGATATTGAAATTTGGAGAACTAGAAATCAAGGGATTGGCATCAATTTAAAAGAGCTGAACCTCTATATTTATGGACTTGTTGATGACGTATGGATTAATACCAAAAATGACAAATTGATAATTGCTGACTACAAAGCGACCTCAAAAAAAGGAGACGTAACGATAGATGCTCCTTGGCAAATTTCATATAAAAGACAAATTGAGATTTATCAGTGGTTATTTAGACAAAATGGCTTTGATGTAGATGACATGTCATATTTTGTTTACTGCAACGGTATAAAAGATTCCAAGGTTTTTGATAATTGCTTGAATTTCGAGGTAAAGATATTGCCTTACAAAGCTGATGATTCTTGGGTAAATCCTGCTTTAGAGGAAATAAAGAGTTGCTTGGATAATGACGAACTCCCAAAGCAGTCAGATAGCTGTGACTATTGCGCTTATAATAGAAAAATTAAATTATTTGGCTAATGTCAATATTATTATCATTTATCTTGCTCTCAATTGGACTAGTAGGTCTCATATGGGGTGCTGACAAGTTCATATCAAATTCATCTATATTGGCCAGAAAAATCGGCATTAGTGATTTAATAATTGGTTTAACATTAATTGCTCTTGGAACATCAGCACCCGAAATTTTTGTAAGCATTTCCTCTGTGCTCAATGAAACTCCTGAAATTGCATTGGGAAATTCAATTGGATCAAATATTAGCAATATAGGTCTTATATTTGGATTAAGTTGTTTTGCTTTAGCCTCCAAAGCCATACCTCTTGATTTAAGAAATATTTTTCTATTCATTTTATGCACTCTTATAGCTGGTTATTGTCTTTTTGATTTAAGGCTAAGCATAGGAGATGGAATTTTATGTATTTGTCTAATAATTTTATTTGTTTTGAATTTATTAAGATCTGAAGAAGCTGATATAGAA
>CEWJ01028490.1_pt1 | contig 20005 bp, 23 predicted proteins | sample 350291 | NCBI WGS metagenome assembly CEWJ01 (sample SAMEA2622923, study PRJEB7988) | marine metagenome | isolation source: saline water (ENVO:00002010), including | reverse complement strand
GGTGCGGCATCCATGGGCCCATTCTTCCGCCGCCCGGGCACGGTGCGAGGCGGATGCCGAAAGTCACGGCGCGTCGAGTGCGTGTGCTGCCCGCTGAATCGCCGCGAGCGCTGCTCCGACCGACGGCACTGACCGGGCACTTCGCCGGGTGATCGCCGAGACCCGGCGCGGGGCGTGGTCGGCGAGGGGGTGGACCGTCACGTCCGGGTTCCGGCTCGCCCGCACGGCAAGGGAGGGAAGCACTGCCACTGCCATGCGCGTCGCGACCAGCGCCTGGACGACGACGTAGTCATCGGTGCTGTGACGGATGTCGGGAGTGAACCCTGCGGCCGAGGTCGAGGTCAGCAGGTGACGGCGGCAGCTGATGCATCCGGTAACCCACTGCTCGTCGGCAAGATCGTCGAGACGGATCTCTGCTCGGGCCGTCAGCGGATGCCCGGGGGGAAGGATGATCTGCAGCGGATCGACGGCCAGCGGCGTGCGGTCAGCGTCAACCGGCACCGACACGTGCCCATCGTCGTACTCGAAGACGATGGCGATATCGCACGCCCCCTCCTCGAGCGCGCGGAGGGCCTCGGGTGGTTCGAGCTGCTCCAGCCGCAGATCGATCCCCGGAAACCTCTCGGCCAGGTCGCTGACGGCACGCGCCGCGATCGTGGCGCTGGCCGACGGGAAGGATGCGATCCTCACGCGGCCCGCGCGCAGGTGAGCGTGGTCGGCGAGCTCGTGCTCGGCGTCATGCAGAGCTGCAGCGAGGGCGTCGGCGTGACGCAGCAGGGCGCGCCCGGCATCCGTCACGACCACCCCGCGGCCCTCCCGCGCAAGGAGGGGAACGCCGGCGACCGCTTCGAGGCGCCGGACGTGTTGGCTGACCGCCGGCTGCGTCCAGCCGAGCACCTGAGCAGCGCCGGTGAGTGATCCGGTGCGTCCGACCTCGCGGAAGATCAGGATGCTGCGGGGGTCGAGCGCCGGCAGGGCGCGCGGCGCATCCAGGTCGGCGTGCGTCTCGTGCGGTTCCATGTCACCCCATTCATTAGCAATGCTTTGGTTTCTTCATACAAGTATGCCGTTGTGCTGAAGTATCGCGCGGTGGTCTTGTTGAAGCATGAAAACCATCGGCCTGCTGGGCGGCATGAGCTGGGAATCCACCGCGGAGTACTACCGCATCGCGAACCAGACAGTGCGCGATCGGATGGGCGGGCTGCACTCCGCGAAGATCCTGCTCGACTCCGTCGACTTCGCCGAGATCGGTCTGATGCAACGCGAGGATCGGTGGGGCGATGCGGCCGACCTTCTCGCGACTCACGCGCGCGGGTTGCAGGATGCCGGCGCCGAGATGGTACTCATCTGCACCAACACGATGCATAAGGTCGCACCAGAGGTCTCTGCGGCGATCGATGTTCCGCTGCTGCACATCGCGGATGCCGCTGCGGCTGCGGTCCACACCGCCGGACTGTCTCGGGTCGGGCTCTTGGGCACGGCATTCACGATGGAGCAGCCCTTCTACCGGGAACGCCTGGCCGAACACGGCTTGGACGTCGTCATCCCCGGTGATAGGGACCGCGAACTCGTGCACCGCGTGATCTTCGACGAGCTCGCCATGGGCATTGTCAGCGACGAGTCCCGCGCCTCGTACCGCCGGATCATCGAGGGCCTGGTCGCCGATGGTGCTGAGGGAATCATCCTGGGCTGCACCGAGATCGAACTGCTCGTAACGGGGGAGGACTGCCCCGTCCCGGTGTTCCCGACCGCCCGCCTGCACATCGAGGCGGCGGTCGAGGCAGCCTTCGCGTGATCTACAGCCCGGGAGTGCGACGCGTTAGTCGGTGAGCTGCTGAATGCGGATAAGGTTGCCGGCGGGGTCGCGCACCGCGCAGTCCCGCACGCCGTAGTCCTGATCGATCGGCTCCTGCACGATCTCGGCACCGGCGGCCTCGAGAGCCGCGAAGGTTGCGTCGAGGTCGCGGGTTGCCAGGTTGATCCCGAAGTACGAGCCCTTCGCGATCAGCTCCAGCAGTGTCGTGCGCTCCTGGTCGGTCAGTCCGGGGGTAGCGGCCGGCGGATGCAGCACGATCGCGGTGTCGGGCTGGCCTGCCGGACCGACCGTGATCCAGCGCAGGTCCTCGTACCCGACATCCAGCCGCACCTCGTACCCGAGAACGTCGCGGTAGAAGGCGAGCGACTGCTCGGGCTCGAGATGAGGAAGAAAGCTCGAGTGAATAGTGGTCTGCATACCCGTCACGGTAGTGGCCGCATCCGGTGTGCGCTTCTCGATTCGTGACCGATAGGGGCGCCCGCGACCCACTGTCGCGTGTCGGCGGCGTGACTTACCCTTCGGGCATGGACCGTGACGAGCTCGAGCAGTGGCTGTTGGATTCCGACCCCACACTGCGGTGGCAGGTGCAGCGCGATCTGACGGGTGCGCCCGAAGAGGTGTGGCAGGCGACGCGGGCGAGCATGGCGCATGAAGGCGACGCCGCGCGGCTGCTCGCGCTGCAGGATGCCGATGGCCAGTGGGCTGGGGGCGCCTACTTTCCGGCGGGGTATACGGGCGAGGGACCAGGCCAGCCGTGGACCGGTGCGCGGCATCCTGGCGTATGAGCAACTCACGGGCGATGACACCCTGGCGAAGGTCCGTCATCGCGGGGAGGAGTATCTGCTCGAGCGCCGCTTGCGCTACCGCCTGTCGACGGGCGAGCCGGTGGGGACGTGGGCGGATCTGCTGATGTACCCCTACCGGCACCCGCATACGGCGCTGAAGGCCGTCGACTACTTCACCGAGGCTGCCGCTCACGATGGCGTTCGACCCGACCTCCGCATTGCCGAGACCATCGAGAGAGTTCGGGACGCACGGCAGCCCGACGGCAGATGGCTGCAAGGCGACAAACTCGAGGGCGCAGTGTGGTTCCCCCTGGACGTCGAACCGGGTGAACCGTCGAAGTGGGTGACGTTTCTCGCGCTGCGCGCGCTTCAGCGCTGGGATGCTGCGGTCAGCGCCGGATCGGCCGCGTGACCTGTTTCGCGACACAGGGAATCAGGCCCGCCGCGTCATGTTCGGCGAGCGCCCGATAAGCACTCGGCGGCATTCCGACGAGCTCGGTGAACCGGGTGCTGAAGGTGCCGAGGGACGCGCAACCCACCGCCAGCGACACCTCGGTGACGCTGAGATCTCCCCGTCGCAGCAGTGTCATGGCGCGCTCGATCCGGCGGGTCATGAGGTACGAGTACGGGCTCTCGCCGAAGGCCGCCTTGAACTTTCGGCTCAGGTGCCCCGCTGACATGTGGGCGCCCCGGGCGAGTTCCTCGACATCCAGGGGCGCGGCGTACTCGCGGTCGATGCGGTCCCGGACGCGGCGCAGGAGCGCGAGATCGCGAAGATCGTCGGGAGTCGGAGGCATGGTGCCCCGAGTCTCACACGACGTGGCGCGCGCTGTCGACGCTGGTGCGGCAGGATCGAGGGCATGGCCACGGCTCTCACCCACGACGGGCAGCGCTTCGTCTCGGACTACCACCTCGCAACACTGTCGACGCTCGCGCCCTCCGGGCTCCTCCACGTCGTCGCGGTCGGATTCAGCTTCGCAGACGGTCTGGTGCGGATCATCACGATGGACGGTAGCCAGAAGGTGCGCAACATCGAACGGGATGGCCGCGCTACCGTCGCGCAGATCGCGGGCCCTCAGTGGCTGAGCATTGCGGGGCACGCGACGGTGTCGCGCGATCCGGATGCCGTCGCGCGCGCCGTGGAACTCTATGCGGCGCGGTACCGGCAGCCCCAGCCCAATCCGCGCCGGGTGGCGATCGAGCTACGGCCCGAGAAGATCATGGGTTCCGCGGGACTCGTGGCACCGTAGCGTCGTAGTACTGAGCCCGGAGGACAGTCATGGCACGAACGCCGCAGCATGATGTGGTCGTTGTCGGTGCCGGGCTGGCAGGACTTCGGGCAGCGACCACGCTCGGACACGCCGGACGCGACGTTGTCGTTCTCGAGGCTGCAGACACCGTCGGTGGTCGGCAGCGCACTGACGCCGTCGACGGCTTTCTGCTTGATCGCGGGTTCCAAGTGCTCAATCCCGCCTATCCCGCGGTGCGGCGCTGGGTGGACATTCAGGCGCTACGCCTGAAGCCGTTCCCCGTCGGGGTGCAGGTGCGGCGCGAGCGCGGCCTCGCGACGCTGGCAGATCCGCGCCGGCATCCGTCGATTCTCGCCGCGACACTTCGCAGTGGTCTTCTCGCGCCACGGGACGTTGCCGGACTGGTGCGTTGGGCCGCAACGGCGCTCAGCGCTCCCCGGCGCGTGATCCGCCAAGCCGCCGCCGGCCGCGATCTGCCGGTGCATGAGGCGTGGGATCGTGCCGGACTGACCGGCCCGCTGAGAACCGCGGTGCTCGAGCCGTTCCTTTCCGGCGTCATCGCTGACGGGAGCTTCGAGACCTCCGACGCCTTCGTTCGGCTGCTGATTCGCATGTTCGCGCTGGGCCGCCCGGGCCTGCCCGAGCGCGGCATCCAGGCCCTTCCCGAACAGCTCGCCGCCTACGCCCAGACGCTCGGCGCCGAAATCGCCGTGCAGCGTCGCGTGACCGCCCTCCGTGAGACTGCCGCGGGCGTCGAGGTCGCTGTTGCCGGGGCAGACCCGGTGAGCGCTGACGCGGTGATCGTCGCCGTCGGACCGGAGGCGGCATCAGGACTCGCGCCGATTCCCGTGCCGAGGACCCGCGGCCTGCAGACGTGGTGGTTCGCCACGGATGCCGCGCCGTCGGCATCCGGCATGATCGCGGTGGACGGCACGCGCGCCGGACCGGTCGTGAACACGGCGGTGATGTCGCACGCCGTGCCCTCGTATGCGCCGAAGGGCATGCACCTCGTCCAGGCGACCTGCCTGCTGCCGCCGGCGACACACCGAGGTTCCTTCGATTCTCCGACCGAGGCGCAGGTACGGCGGCACGCCTCTCAGATCTGGGGTACGGATGCCACTGACTGGCGCTTGTTGCGACGCGATGACATCCCGCACGCGCTGCCGGCGCAGTCAGTGCCGCTGCGAACCGTCACGCGCGCGCGACTCTCGGAACGCGTCTACATCGCGGGCGATCACCGCGACACCGCGTCGATTCAGGGCGCGCTGGTTTCCGGCGACAGGGTTGCCCGCGCTCTTATCGCCGGGGCGCCCAGCTGAAAGACGCCGCCAGCGCGCTACGGCGCGGGCGGTGGCGCGAAGTGGCGCGAGCGCGCGATGTCGCGAGCAGCGTCGGTGCGCAGGAAGGCGAGGATCGCGGCCGCGCCCTCCGGCTCCGACGACGTCGCGGCAATCGCGCCCGAGAACACGGTGTCGATCGCGCAGTCCTGGGGCAAAACGCCCAGCACACTGACACCCGGGCTGCCGACGAGCTCACTCAGCTGCTGAAAGCCGAGATCGACGTCGCCATCGGCGAGAAGGCGCGCGACAGGGATGCCGGGCCTCGCCTGGACCAGCCGATCACCGACTTCCGCGCTCAGGCCCCAGTCCTCAATCATCGACACCAGTGCGGTGCCGCTCGGACCGGTCGAGTAGCCGATCTTCCTCGCCTCCCGAATCGCCTCCCGCACCGCGGCAGCATCCGGGAACGCCGGATCACTCGCCGCGGTCGCGGGACTGTCGGAGCCCGACGGAACGCCCACGGCCACCTGCGACAGCACGAGGGGAGCGACGGATGCCGCCGCGACGTGCCCGTCGGCCGCGAGCTTTGCGAGGGCGCCGTCGGCAAGGAAGACGAGGTCGAACTCTTCGCCGGCGGCGACCCGGTCAGCCGCGTCGACTCCACCGACCGACTCGATCTCGACGTGCCCGAGCCCGGCATCGTCGGCGGCCGCCATGAGGTCGGCAAGCAGCAGCCGCGTCGCCATCGACGAAATGGCCTTCACGCGGCATCCTCGAAAGTCTCGGTGTCGACCTCGACAGCGTTGTTCGCCGGGTAGCGCGGACCCGACACGGTTTCAGTGCCGATGAGCCCGCCGGCGCGCTCCAGAATGTCGGGCGTGACCTCGAGCTGCGCAGCGGCGATGATCTCGCGCAGGTGGTCGATGTTCGTTGTCCCGGGAATCGGCACGACGTGCTCGCCCCGGGACGACAGCCACGCGAGCGCGAGCTGGGCCGGGCTGACCCCTGCCTCAGCAGCGAGGGCGCGCCATGCCGGCAGCAGAGCTGCATTGGCTTCCCAGTGCGGCGACTGGAACCGCGGCATCCCGCGGCGGATGTCTTTGGCCACGAGCTCCTCGGGGTTGTGGACGGCATCGGCGAGGAACCCCCGCGCGACCGGCGAGAACGCCACGAGTGCGATGCCGTCGGCCTTCGTCGCCTCGAGCATGCCCAGCTCCGCATTCCGGCTCCACAGGGAGTATTCGTTCTGCACCGCGGCGATGGGCGCGACCTGCTGCGCTTCCCGAAGTCGGGCCACCGAGACCTCCGAGAGTCCGATCGCACCGATCTTGCCGGCATCAACGGCTTCGGCGAGCGCCGCGACGCTATCGGCGATCGGCACCGACTTGTCCCAGCGGTGCAGGTAGTAGAGGTCGATGTGGTCGACGTCCAGTCGGCGAAGCGACGCATCCACCTGTGCCCGGAGCGTCTCCGGACGTCCGTCGATCACGCGGGTGCCGTCGATGATCGCCATCCCGCCCTTGCTGGCAAGGATGATCTCGTCCCGTCGGCCCGCAATGGCCTTGCCGACGAGTTCTTCGTTGCGGCCGCCCCCGTACAGGGTCGCGGTGTCGAAGAACGTGACGCCTTCATCGAGCGCGGTCTGCAACAACCGCAGGCCCTCCTCGGGCTGCGGCGCCACCCCGTACGCGTGACTGAGTGACATGCATCCGAGCCCGTACCGGGGCAGGTTCATGCGAGCTGCTCCTCCAGCATCCCGAGAACGCGGTAGCAGTCGAAGACCTGCCGCACTGACGAGTTGGGTTCGCGTCCCTCGCGGATCGCGGCCACGAACTCGCGGTCCTGCAGTTCGATGCCGTTCATGCTGACCGCGACCTGCGACACGTCGATCGGCTCTTCCTTGCCGTTCACGAGGTCGTCGTAGCGGGCGATGTAGGTGCCGGTGTCGCCGATGTAGCGGAAGAACGTGCCGAACGGTCCCTCGTTGTTGAACGAGAGCGAGAGGGTGCAGATCGCGCCGGTCTCAGCTTTGAGCTGGATCGACATGTCCATCGCGATCCCGAGCTCCGGGTGGATGGGACCCTGAATCGCATTGGCCTGGACGATGCGCCCCGCCTGGTAGGCGAACAGGTCGACGGTGTGGGCGGCGTGGTGCCACAGCAGGTGGTCGGTCCACGACCGCGGCTCGCCCTTCGCGTTCGTGTTGGTGCGACGGAAGAAGTAGGTCTGCACATCCATCTGCTGGATGTGGAACTGGTCGCTCTGGATGCGCTGGTGGATCCACTGGTGCGACGGATTGAACCGGCGGGTGTGTCCCACCATGGTGACGCGATCGGATGCCTCGGCGGCGGCGAGGGTGGCTTCGGCATCCGCAAGTGAATCGGCCAGCGGAATCTCGACCTGCACGTGCTTACCTGCGGCGAGCGCTGCCTGCGTCTGCGACGCGTGCATCCCGGTGGGGGTGGCGAGGATGACGGCATCCACGTCATCGCGCTCGAGGACGGCGTCGTAACCGACGACGGCGTTCGCAACCCCGTACCTTTCGGCGACGGCCTGCGTGGCCTCGGGCTTGGTGCCGCTGACGACCGTCACCTCTGCGTCGGGGATGTTGGCCAGGCCGTCGAGGTGCTTCATGCCGAAGGCGCCTGCCGCGCCGACAACGGCGATTCGGACCTTGTCACTGCTCATTCGGTGTCCTCCTTCGAACGTGGTGCGCTCCGTGGGGATCGCGCGATCGATCCCCACGGAGCGGGTCTATGGTCAGCCTGTCAGGCCGTTGCGCCGACGGGAACCTTCTCTTCTTCGACCTCGGCGTCGGCCGTGGGGGCTGCGACGGGGTTGGTGATGACGAGGTGACCGACAGCCGTGTTCGAGGCGGGTACGTGGTAGAACCGGTGGTTCACCTCGGGAGCGCCGCCACCGAACTGGTCGTCCATCGCGCCGCGGGCGATGAGCCACATGACCAGCTCGATGCCTTCCGAACCGGCCTCGTCGACGTAGTCGATGTGCGGCCATTCGGTCAGGCCCAGCGGGTCGGAGATCAGCATGTCGAGGAACGCGTTGTCCCATTCCTGGTTGATGAGCCCGGCGCGCGGGCCCTGGAGCTGGTGGCTCATGCCGCCGGTGCCCCAGATCTGCACGTTCAGCTCGGGGCCGTCCCACTTGTCGATGGCGCGGCGCAGTGCCTTGCCGAGCTCGTAGCAGCGGCGACCCGACGGTACCGGGTACTGCACGACGTTGACCGCGAGCGGGATGACCTTGACCGGCCATTCCTCGACCTGGCCGTACACGAGCGAGAGCGGCACGGTGAGTCCGTGGTCGACGACCATCTCGTTCACGAGGGTCAGGTCGAAGTCATCCTGGATGACCGACTGTGCCAGGTGGGCAGCGAACTCCGGGTAACCCTTGACGTCGGGCACCGGGCGGGGGCCGTAGCCCTCGTCGGCGACGGGGTACTCAGCGCCCGTACCGAGCACGAACGTCGGGATCAGCGAGGAGTCGAAAGCCGTGGCGTGGTCGTTGTAGACCAGGATGACGACGTCTGGCGTGTTCTCCTTGGCCCACTTGCGGGTCCAGGTGTAGCCGTCGAAGACCTTCTTCCAGTACGGCTCTTCGGTCTTGCCGAGGTCCATCGCCGCGCCGATTGCCGGCACGTGAGAGGTGTACAGGGCCGAGGTGAGCTTGGCGGGAGCATCCGGCCGCATCGTCTCGGCCTTCTCGCCGGGCTGCGGCGGCGTCCAGCCATCGAGGTCCTTCATGCGGTTGCCCTCGGGGCGGCGGCCGCCCGAGATCATCATGTCGCGGTAGGCGGCCTCGCTCATGCCGGTCATGGAACCGGCCATCTGCTGGAAGCTCAGACCGTGGGTGGCTCCGAGCTTGGCGAGGAAGTAGATGTTGCCACCCTCTTCCATCGCGGCGTTGAGGTCGAGGTCGAGGATCGCCTGCCGCGCCTTGGGTGTCAGCTGCCATTCGTCGAGGTAGGCCTCACGGTCGGCGAGGTACCGTTCGCGGTTCTCCGGCTTCATGAACGACATGCAGAGCTGGTTGATCTGGTAGCCCTTGCGGGCTTGCTCGGCGTCGAAAATGATCGTGCCGGGAACGTTCTTGTAGGGCTTGTCGAGTGCCATGGTCAGTCTCCTTCTGGCCAGTAGAGTCGCCGCGGGTTGTCGACCAGCAGCTTCTGCTGCAGCTGGGCGGTCGTGGCGATCTGGGGGATGTAATCGACCAGCAAGCCATCATCGGGCATGTGGTCCTTGAGGTTGGGGTGGGGCCAATCTGTTCCCCACAGCACGCGGTCGGGGAATTCCTCGACCACGCGTCGGGCAAACGGCACGACATCGGTGTAGGCGTGCTGTTCACCGTCGAGAGCTCGGGGGCCGGTGATGCTCAGCCGCTCCGGGCACGACACCTTGGTCCACACGTTCGGGTTCTCCCGCATGAAGCGCAGGAAGAGGTCGAACTCGGGACCGTCGGGATCCTTGCTGACGTCGGGCCGGCCCATGTGGTCGACGACGACGTCGGTGGGAATGCTCGAGAAGAACTCGTAGAGGTCTGGTAGGTCCTCGGCCTCGAAGTAGATGACGACGTGCCATCCCAGCGGCGCGATCTTCGCGACGATCTCCTGCAGCGAATCGGTCGGCACACGGTCGACCAGTCGCTTGACGAAGTTGAAGCGCACCCCGCGCACACCGGCAGTGTGCAGGTCGGCGAGGTCGGCATCCGTCACATCGCGGCGCACCGTGGCCACCCCGCGAGCGCGGCCTTCGCTGCGGCGCAGCGCGTCGACGAGAGCGCGGTTGTCGGCGCCGTGGCAGGTGGCCTGCACGATGACGTTCCGGTCGAATCCGAGCTGATCACGCAGCGCGAAGAGCTGGTCGGCTGAGGCGTCGCACGGTGTGTACTTGCGCTCCGGGGCGTACGGGAACTGCTCTCCGGGTCCGAACACGTGGCAGTGCGCGTCGACCGCGCCCTCGGGCACCCGGAATGTCGGCGTCGAGGGACCGTCGTACCAGTCCAGCCATCCGGGGGTCTTCTCGAACCCGCCGCTCGTGTCTCCGTGGGCCATCGTCAGTCCTCCACGTACTCGAGGCCGGCGGCGGCAAGCGGCTCACGCATGCCGTAGATATCCAGGCCCAGCACGCCCTCGCGGAACTTCTGGCGCTTGGACTCTTCGTTGTCTTCGCGCTTCTGGCTGGCATCGGCCACTGCGCCGACGAGCTCGCGAGGCACGACCACGACACCGTCGACATCCGCGACAACGACATCGCCGGGGTGGACCAGGGCGTTCGCGACGACGACATCGACGTTGACCGAGCCGAGGGTCGCCTTGACAGTTCCCTTGGAGTTGATCGCGCGCGAGAAGACCGGGAAGTTCATCTTCTCGAGGTCGGCAACGTCGCGAACGCCGCCGTCGATGACCAGGCCCTTGCACCCCCGAGCGGTGAGGGAGGTGGCCAGGAGCTCGCCGAAGAAGCCGTCTTCACTCTCGGTCGTGCAGCCCGCGACGATCACGTCACCCTCCTGCACCTGCTCGGCAGCAACATGGAACATCCAGTTGTCACCGGGCTGCAGCAGCACTGTCACTGCCGGTCCGCACAGCTTCGCCCCGGTGTAGGCGGGACGGATGTAGGGGCGAAGCAGTCCGACGCGGCCCATCGCCTCATGGATCGTCGCGACACCGAACTGTGACAGGCGCGCGACATCGGCGGGGTCGGGCCGCTCGATCTTCGTGCGGACGATGCCGAGGTTGTTCAGTCGCATGATGGTCCTCTCACTTCCCCTGCGCCGCAAGTGCGCGATCCAGCCGCGGGTAGACCCGGCGGGCGTTGCCCTCGAAGACGAGCTCGCGTTCGGCATCCGTCAGGTTCGGGGTTGCGTCGACGTAGCGCTTGGTGTCGTCGAAGTAGTGGCCGGTGCGCGGGTCGATGTCGCGCACGGCCCCGATCATTTCGCTTGCGAACAGGATGTTCTCGGTCGGGATGACCTCAGTGAGCAGGTTGATGCCCGGCTGGTGGTATACGCAGGTGTCGAAGAACACGTTGTTCAGCAGGTGCTCTTCGAGCTCGGGCTTGCCGAGGGCCATCGCGAGTCCCCGGAACCGGCCCCAGTGGTAGGGGACGGCGCCGCCGCCGTGCGGGATGACGAACTTCAGGTCGGGGAAGTCGCGGAACAGATCCCCCTTGAGCAGCTGCATGAAGGCAGTCGTGTCGGCGCCGAGGTAGTGATCGCCGGTGGTGTGGAACTGCGACTTGCACGAGGTGCTCACATGGATCATCGCGGGGATCTCGTACTCGACGAGCTTCTCGTAGACGGGGTACCAGGAGCGGTCGGTGAGCGCGGGTGCAGTCCACAGGCCACCGGACGGGTCGGGGTTGAGGTTGATCTCGACCGCGCCGAGTTCTTCGACCGCACGCACGAGCTCGGGCACCGACGTCGCCGGATCTTCGCCTGGCGATTGGGGGAGCATCGCGCCCATGATGAAGCGGTCGGGGAAGAGCCCGCTCACCCGCGCGACGAGGTCGTTGCAGATGCGCGCCCAGGTCTGGCTGACCTGAAGGTCGCCGATGTGGTGGGCCATGAAGGATGCCCGCGGGCTGAAGACCGTGAGGTCGGAGCCACGCTCATTCATGAGCTTCAGCTGGTTGGCTTCTATGGTTTCGCGGATGTCGTCGTCGCTGATGTGCAACGCGGCGGGATCGGGGGCTTCGCCCTGGCCGTTCGCGAAGGCAATCTGCAGGTCACGCCACGCTCCGAGCTGGGCCGGTGCGGTGGTGTAGTGGCCGTGGATGTCGATGATCACCGAGTGTCGTCCTTGTCACTGGATTGGCGCTGTCACTGGCGCTGTCGCGAGGGGTGCTTGTTTCGAGAGTAAGTCGGGGCTTCGGTATGGTCCAATAGATTCCGGAGTCCCTCTCCATAGACGGAGTCGATGCATGGCCATCCCGGATCTGAACCAACTGCGCACCTTTGTCGTGCTCTACGAACTGCGCAGCCTCACGGCGACCGCGGAGTTCCTGCATGTCACGCAGCCCACGGTGAGCTACACGCTCGCGCGTCTGAGAGAGCGCTTCGGCGACGATCTGTTCCGGCGCGAGGGGCACGTCATGGTGCCCACGACCCGCGCGACCCAGCTGTTCGGCCCGCTGCACGAAGCACTCGCGCAGATCGAGTCGACGGTGAGCGAGACGGCATCCTTTGATCCGTCGGCATTCACCGGAGAGCTCTCCCTCGGGCTGACCTCGATCGGTGAGCAGACGTTCCTGCCGCCGATCATGGCGGCCCTCGCGCGCGAGCGATCGACCGCGCGCCTCGCGGTGAAGCGGTTGGATGCCGACGAGGTGGAGGAAGAGCTCGTGCGGGGACACCTCGACCTCGCCATCACCGTCGCACTCATGGATGCCGCGCGCCTCTGGCGCACGCCGGTGCGCGCTGTGGAGTACGTGGCGCTCACCTCGCGACGGCATCCGTTACCCCCACCGGGGCCTGAGATGTTCAACGGACGCGGGTTCGTGCGCGTGTCATCCCGCGGCGGCCACACCTACCCGCTGCAGCTGCTGCTCGAGCACGGACTCATGCCGCAGGTCGCGCTGACTGTCGAGGAGTACGGCACGCTCCCGGCGGTGCTGCAAGACACCGATCTGGTGACGTTCTTGCCCCGTCACGTTGCTGAAGTGTTCTGCGGCTGGTTCCCGGCGCTCCGCATCGCGGACCTGCCCTGGCCGGGCCAGAGCACCCCGGTAGCGATCTTCACACGGCGCGAGTCGAGCCTCACACCGGCACAGCGCTGGTTCCGACGGCTCGTCCACGGCGCGGTCGTCGAGCCCGGCACCGAGATCTAGCCCGGCCCTCCGTTCAGTCGCGCCTTGATGCGGGCTCACCCGGCGCAGACCCACACTTAGGCGCGACCGAAAACAAGCCCCTTTGTTTCAGCTGCGCCGGGTGCGGTTCCAGCTCGCTTTGGCGGGTGCGAACGGGCTGCGGACGTGGATCGACCACGTCGAATGTGGGTGAATCGACAGGATCGCCTTCTCCCACCAGGTCCGCGCCTCTTCGGGAAGCGCGGGAAGGATGACGTCCTTGTCGGCTTCGTCGTCGGGGTAGGGCCGCAGTGCCTTCCAGACCAGCTGCACCTCGGGCGCGCCGGTGGGGATGTCATCGATGTCGAGGACTGCCTTCTCCCACGGGAGCTGTAGGCGAGGATCGCGCCGGTAGACCCAGCGGTCGGCGGTTCCGTCTTCGAGGTTGATCTGCAGGACCCAGGCATCCATCGCCGCGTCGAAGATCCAGGCCGACGGAATGTCGGCACCATCGGGCAGGTCGGACCACCGGACGAGCTCGTCGCCGATCCGCGCCCAGCAGCTCATCCCGTCGGGGAGCGAGCCGACGATGTCATCGAGCTGGGTGTACACCGTGCTGATCGTGGTGCGGTCGCGCTCCCGCAGGGGTTCGCCGCGCCACTGGTCATAGGCGCTCCCGCCCGAGAGCCACCAGCGCGCCTCGGTGTCGGCGAGCAGGTCAGCGACGGATGCCGCGTCAAGTCGCGTCCACGGGGTGTCGAGGCTCGGCAGTGAGTCGGTCATGGTCCTATTGTGCTCCGCCACCGCGGCTCCCGCTCAGGAGGGCAGCGACTGCCGCTCAAGAGCGCAAGGACTCGGCGAACCCGCGCACGTGGGCGATCAGTTCGGTCGGCGTCGTGACCATCGGGAAGTGCCCCGTCGCGATCTCGACGACCTGCCATCCGGGCTCTTCGCGCACGAGGCGCCGCACCGGCTCGATCGTCGGATAGGCGGGATCCGTGCAGTCAATGAACAGGCGTGGGACCGCCTCGAGCAAGGCTGCGTCGTAGTCGAGCGGCTGCCGGTACATCCCGAACGGATGCGGCACGTGCCGGCGGTTCAGCCACGCTGCATCCTCGGGAGTGAGGTCGAAGCCTGATTCGGCGTTGGGCGCCGGGAGCGAGTTGTCGTTCTCTGCAGCTGCCGCCAGCCGCGCCGAGGCGACCTCGGGCGAATGGGCAACACCCCACCCGTCTCCGGGGCGCGGGAACATCGCGTCGACGTAGACCAGGCCCGAGAGCACGCCCGGATGCCGCTGCTGGAGTTCGACGGCGGCGCCCGTGATGACCATGCCGCCGTAGCTGTGCCCGACCAGCACGACGTTCTCGAGCTCTTCCATCTCGACCAGGCCGATGACATCGGCGATGTGCGTGTGCAGGTCGATGTCGGGTCGGCGCAGGTGTGCCCGCTCGCCGTCGCCGGTCAGGGTCACGGTGTGGACCTCGAACCCGGCATCCCGCAGCGGCGCCAGCACGCGCCGCCAGACCCAGCCGCCTCCCCAGGCGCCATGGACCAGAACAAGGGTGGGGGCGGATGACGACATGGGCGAACCTCTCAAGACAGTGCCGACGCGACGATGCGGGCGACGGGAGTCAGGGTATCGGGCACAGCACTGCCTTGCCGCCCGGAACCGCGGCCGTCACGAGGCGGGTGTCGAAGGTGGCCAGCAGCGCGTCGTGGGACGCAGCGAGGTGCAGCAGGTAGGTATCCGTTACCTGTGAGCTGGCGAGCAGTCGCTCGGTGTGAATCGACGTGTCGAGCAGGCTCACCGAATCAGCGAGAAAGACGTGGTCCTCTCGCGCGGTCAGGCTCGCGAGGCTCGCGAGCACGACAGGAACCGGCTGAGTGTTCGGATACTTCGGGTGACTGACCACCCGCACGACGCCGTTCTGCACGATCGGGCACGTGTGCCACGCGCCGTCGCCGTCCCGCACCACTCGCGCGGCGAACCAGGCGTGCGCGCGTTCGTGATGGACGTGCAACGGGTCGATCAGAGCGATGATCGCGTTGACGTCCAGCAGATGGCGCGTCACTGGTTGTCATCTCGCAGTGCGTTGACATCGTCAAGGGTCGCGCGACCCGCCGCAGGCGTGGTCGGCAGCAGAACGATGCCGTTGCGCTTGTCGAAGCGCCGGCGTTCGGTCAAAGTGGCGCGAGCGAGCTGCGAAACCGCCTCTCCGAGCGTGATTCCCCGGGCGTCGGCGAACTGCTTCGCCGCGGCGAGAACGTCGTCGTCGATCGTGAGGGTCGTCCGCATGCATCAAGCATCACGCATCACGCATCCGTCGTCAACGCACTTGCCCAGCTTCATCCTCGGCGCGGGCAAGAAGTCGGACCGTCGCAATCCTGCGTCGATCCAGCGACGTGACCTGCAGTGTCGCGCCAGGGATGTCGACGGTGTCGCCGACGACGGCGAGGCGGCCGAGCTGCTCGATGACATATCCGGCGATCGTGTCTGAGCTTCCGCGAGGCAACTCGATTCCGGTGCGCTCCTCGAACTCCTGAAGGTTCAACCGGCCGTCGATCGTGTCGCTTCCGACCACCACGGTCTCGGCGGTGTCGTACTCGTCGAAGATCTCACCCACGACCTCTTCGACAAGGTCTTCCAAAGTCACGATGCCGTCGGTTCCGCCGTACTCGTCGACGACGACCGCGATGTGGTGCCCGCGGGCACGCAGGCTCGTGAGTGTCGGCAGGACTCGAGCGGTAGCGGGTACGTACGGGATGTCGCGCACGAGACGCGCAACGGGCTTACCGGCGTCGTCGCTGGCGGCATCGAACAGGTCGCGCACGTGCACGAAGCCGACGATGTCGTCGATGGAGGTGTCGGCGACGGGGTAGCGGGAGTAGGGCAGGTCGCGGATGCGCTCCACGGCCTCAGCCACCGTGATGCCGTCATCCAGAGCCACGACCTCGGGTCGCGGCCGCATGACCTCACTCACCTGCCGGCCACGTAACGACAGCACGTCATCCAGGATGCGGCGCTCATCCTCGGGCAGGCCTTGATGGGACGTGACGATGTCACGGATCTCCTCATCGCTGAGCTCGTCGGCTGTCTTGTTCGGGTCGCCGCCGAGAAGCCGCACCAGCGCGTTCGTCGACACCGACAGCAGCCAGATGACCGGTCGCATCAGCACCGCGAACCCGTCGAGCACGGGAGCGACGGCATAGGCGAACTGTGCGTTGCGCTGGATCGCGAGGCGCTTGGGAACGAGTTCCCCGAGCACGAGCGAGAGGTATGCGATCACCAGCGTCAGCCCGATCGTCGCCATGGTCGCCGCGACCGGCTCCGCAAGACCAAGACGGGTAAGCAGCGGCGTCACCGAGGGGGCGATGGATGCCGCGCCATACGCGGCCGAGGCGAAGCCGGCGACCGTCACGCCGATCTGGACCGCGGAGAGGAACGTGTTCGGGTTCCGTGCGAGCGCGGCGACCTTCGCGCCGCGGCGCCCGCGTGCGGCGATCGCGTTGAGCTGGCTCTCGCGCAGAGTTACAAGCGCCATCTCGGTCGCGGCGAACACGCCGCCGATGAGCACGAACACCACGACCAGGGCGATGTTCCACCACAGGTCGGCCATCAGCGGGTCACCCCGTCGCGCGCGGTCCTGTTCTTGCCGCCCAGGGTCACCCGGGCGCCGGGTCTATCGCCGAGCGCGTCGGTGCCGGATGCGTTCACGAGCGGTCCCGGGCGTCGCTGCGCGCCTCGGAGATCGCGTCGGCTGCGGCATCCGCATCGTCCGCCTTCTCGGCGATAGCGCTGGCGCGACGGTCCTTGCGGGTCTTCGCGAGGCTCGCGACCGTGGCCACAGCGATCGTGCCCGCGATGAACAGGAGCGAGACCCAGATCGGGATCTCGGGGATCACCGTGATCGGCTCGCCGCCGTTCAGGAACGGCAACTCGTTCTTGTGCAGGGCGTGGATGAGGAGCTTGACCCCGATAAAGGCGAGGATGACCGCGAGTCCCTGCGCGAGGTAAACGAGGCGTTCCAGGAGACCTCCGATGAGGAAGTAGAGCTGACGCAGACCCATCAGGGCAAAGGCGTTCGCGGTGAAGACGATGTAGGCCTCTTGCGTGAGCCCATAGATCGCGGGAATCGAGTCGACGGCGAAGATGAGGTCGATGAACCCGATGGCGATGATGACGAGCAGCATCGGGGTGACGAAGCGGCGTCCGTCTTTCTTCACCGTCAGCCTGTCGCCGTTGTACTCGTTGCTCACGGGCAGGATGCGTCGCATGAAGCGCATGAACCGGCCATTGGCTGGGTCGGACTCACCGTGGGTGAACGCTTGGCGGTAGGCCAGGTACAGGAGCAGCGCGCCGAAGACCCAGAAGATCCACGAGAAGTTCTCGATGAGCGCGGCGCCCACCGCGATGAAGATCCCGCGCATGATGAGCGCGATGACGATGCCGATCATCAGCACTTTCTGCTGGTAGATCTTCGGCACCGCAAACCCCGTCATGACGATGAGGAAGACGAACAGGTTATCGACTGACAGAGCCTTCTCGGTGAGGTAGCCGGCGAAGTACTCGCCGCCGAAGTCCCACCCCGAGACGAGCCCGATTCCGACGCCGAACAGCAGCGCGAGGCCGATGTAGAAGGCCGACCATCGGGCGGATTCGCCCAGGGTCGGCTCGTGGGGCTTGCGGACGTGCGCGTAGAACTCGTACACGAAGAACGCGATCGTGACCGCGATCGTGATGAGCCAGAGCGTCAGGGTGACGTTCACAAGGGACTCCTGCCTTGGCGTTGATGATCAGATCTACGCCAAGGTCTTCTCCATCCCCGTTGCTGAGAACCGGTGACCCGGGACGCGAGAGCGTCCGTAATGACGAGCCGACCGTGGTGGAGTACTCCCCTTGGTTACGCGCGACGATACCGGAATCGCAGTTCCTGTTTCTGGGAAGGGGCTGGGAGCTGGGGTTTTCGACGTAGCCGCCCCGATGGCGCTCCCGGCTGCGAGGATGGCACGATGAGCGATTCGCGCGAAGCACGGGCAGAGCAGCGGCGCCAGGACGGCCCCAATGACGAGGCCGTCGAGGAAGAGATCGAGATCGAGTTTGAAGAGGTCGTCGGCGAGGGTGCCGAGCGGCTCCACCGTACGCTTCGCGCGACTCTGGTCACGGGCTTTCTGGGCGGTGTCGAAGTCGGCATCGGGGTGCTGGTCTACCTCGGCATCCTGTACCAGACGGGTGATCAGCTTCTCGCGGGCCTCGGATTCAGCATCGGTCTGATCGCGCTCCTGCTCGCCCACAGCGAGCTGTTCACCGAGAACTTCCTGCTGCCGATCGCCGCGCTCGTGGCGCGGGAAGGCACATGGCTCGACCTGGCCAAGCTCTGGGGAGGCACGCTGCTATCCAATCTGTCGTGGCAGAAGCGGTGGCGGTGGTCTGATGACTGGTGTCGGTGGCGGTGTGGGTGTTGAGGGAATGCATGGCCAGCAGGCCCACGATGATCGCGCCGGTGACTGCGACGAGCAGCAGGAGGGTGCGAGCCATGGAGCGGCCGGTGTGGACCCGGTCCGTCAGTGCGATCAGCGACATGTCACCTCCCTCCCTTACACGCTACGTCAGACCGGTCAGCGACGGATGACCGCGTCGGGGCTGAGATCCAACCGGCGCAGCAGCTGAGCGTTGAGAGCGACGACGATCGTGGACAGCGACATGAGGATCGCGCCCACCGACATCGGCAGCACGAACCCGATCGGGGCGAGGATGCCGGCGGCCAGCGGCACCGAAATGAGGTTGTACCCGGCAGCCCACCACAAGTTCTGCTTCATCTTCCGGTAGCTCGCGCGGGACAGCTCGATCACCGACAGCACCGAGCGGGGGTCATCGCTCGCGAGGATGACGCCGGCCGACGCGATCGCCACGTCCGTGCCGGCACCGATGGCGATACCGACATCCGCCTGCGCGAGAGCGGGCGCGTCATTCACACCGTCGCCGACCATCGCGACCTTCCGGCCCTCATCCTGCAGCTGCTTCACCTTGGACGCCTTGTCCTCCGGCCGCACACCCGCGAAGAACCGGTCGATGCCAAGTTCAGCGGCCACGGACGCGGCGACGGCCTCGGCGTCGCCGGTGATCATCACGACCTGCACGTTTCGGGCGTGCAGTGCGTCGATCGCCTGCCGGGACTCGGGACGGATCTCATCGGCCAATCGGAGCGCGCCGGCGACCTTCCCATCAACGAGGACGTGCAGGATGATCGCACCCTCCTCCCGCCAGGCGTCCGCGATCGGCAGCTCCTGGCCACCGGTCTGCTCGAGCAGGTACGGTCCGCCCACCTGCACCACCTGGCCGTCGACGGTCGCGCGGACACCGACCGCGGGTGAGGACTCGAAGTCCGTCGACCTGGGCACGGACAGGTCCTTCTCCCGCGCGGCGGTGACGATGGCACGGGCCAGCGGATGCTCGGAATCAGACTCCGCAGCGGCCGCGAGAGCCATCAGCCGGTCCGCATCCATCCCGTCGACCGGTTCCACCGCGGTGACGGCGGGAGCGCCCTTGGTGAGAGTGCCGGTCTTGTCGAACAACACCGTGTTCACGGTGCGCATACTCTCCAACGCCAGACGGTCCTTGATCAACACCCCGCCCCGGGCAGCGCGCTCGGTGGCGATGGACACCACCAGCGGGATCGCCAGACCCAGGGCGTGCGGGCAGGCGATCACCAGAACCGTGATAGTGCGAATCACCGCGTCATCGGGGAGCCCGACTACCGTCCACACGACCGCGGTGATGGCCGCGGCGATCAGCGCGAACCAGAACAGCCACCCGGCGGCACGGTCGGCGAGACGCTGCGCTTTCGAGGACGAGTTCTGCGCCTCGGTAACCAGGCGTTGGATGCCGGCGAGGGCAGTGTCCTCCCCCACCGCACTGATCTCGACACGGATTCCGGAGTCGGTGGCGACGGTGCCGGCCACGACCGCGTCCCCATCGCTCCGGCGGACCGGCTTGGATTCGCCGGTGATCATCGACTCGTCCATGCTCGCCGAACCCTGCACCACCCGACCGTCAGCCGGAACCCGCCCACCAGGGCGG
>CEWJ01023442.1_pt1 | contig 20126 bp, 18 predicted proteins | sample 350291 | NCBI WGS metagenome assembly CEWJ01 (sample SAMEA2622923, study PRJEB7988) | marine metagenome | isolation source: saline water (ENVO:00002010), including | reverse complement strand
ATATTACGAGCAGTTCCCTCAATAACTTTCATAGCAGATTCAATACTAGTACAGTTTAAATCAGGAAGCTTTGTTTTGGCTATCTCCTCTAGTTGAGATTTACTTATTTTACCCGCTGAACCTTTTGAAGATTCTCCAGCTCCTTTCTCAATACCAGCTGCCTTTGTAATGAGTACTGAGGCAGGAGGAGTTTTTGTTATAAAAGTAAAACTTCTATCTTCAAATACTGAAATCTCTACTGGGATCACAAAGCCAGCTTTATCTTGAGTTCTGGCATTATATTCTTTACAGAAAGCCATAATATTCACACCGTGTTGGCCTAGCGCCGGTCCTACAGGAGGAGCGGGATTGGCTTTCCCAGCTTGAAGAGCGAGTTTAATGACGGTTACAACTTTTTTTGCCATTAGTTTTTAAATTTGAATTGGTAATAATAAAAGTGTTTGCAGTAAACAATATTAATTGTATTAATTTTGTTTACTTATTTGGGAGAATTCTAATTCTACAGGAGTCTCGCGCCCAAAAATTGAAAGTAATGCTTTTAATTTATTTCTTTCGCCTGAAACTTCTATTACTTCTCCTTGGAAATCTTTAAATGGACCGCTCGTAACAATTATTCTATCTTTTTCTTCTATATCTAATTTTACAACGGCTTTTTTCTCTGACGCACGTTTAAAAATTCTATTAACCTCTTGCCTTGACAGGGGCCTTGGTTTAATGTGGCCTCTTACTCGACTACTGTTCCTACCATCTTCAGCACCAACAAAATTAATAACATTAGGAGTACTCTTAACAGCCATCATCGTATCTTCATCCAATATCATTCTTACCAAAACGTAACCAGGGAAAACTTTTTCTTCTGTAGTTTGCCTTGAACCATCTTTTTTCAGCTTGATACCAGGAGTTTGAGGAATCTCAATTTCTAGTATTCGATTATTAACTCCTAAGGTGACTGACCTTTGCTCAAGTGTAGCTTTTACTTTATTCTCACAACTTGATGCAACCTGTATTGCATACCATCTAGCAACGCTAGTATTAGCTTTTGAGGAAATTAAATCTGTTGAATCATTATCCATGTTGTTTACGGATGACTTTTAAGTATTTTGAATTCAATTTTAAATTATTTAAATTTTAAATTAATTTAATTGGAAAATTTGTGCTGCAGCCCAACCATAGAATCTACTAACAGCTGCTATTGCTGCTGCTGAAAAAGTTACCATAATGATCACAGCAACTGATTCACTAAAAAGTTGCTGTTTATTAGGCCATACAACAAGTTTAAGTTCATCGTAGGTGGATACTAAAAAGTTTTTCTTTTTTTTAGTAAGTTCAACATCTGAGGAAGTATCCTTTAATGGCTCTTGATCGGTTGTTGGAGTTGTCACAAAATTTAAGTTAGAACACGAGCTCAATAGCTCATATTCTATTTTAACTTATTTAGCTTACTTAGCGACTAGGCAAGAATAAAATCACATTATTATCCTTAGGATCAACTTTTATGTTGATAATACTTTTGCCTCTAAAGTTGGTTTGTAATAATTTTGTGGCAAGTGGATTTTCAATCTGTCTTCTTAGTTCTCTTCCAATAGATCTGGCCCCATAAGCAGGTTCATAAGAATCCATTGCGATTTTTGAAATAACCTTCTTATCAATTTTTATTTTAATATTTTGTTCTAAGAGTAATTTTTTTAAATCTTCTACTTGAAGGAGTGTTATTGTCTGCAATTGTTCAATTGATAAAGTATTAAACTTAATAACTTCGTCTATCCTATTAAGGAATTCCGGTCTAAAAATTGAAGTTAGAGATTTATTGATTTCTTCATCAAGTGATTTATCTATTAAATCGCTTTCAACAGTCAAATTTTCTTGCTTTTTAGCGTTCTCTAAAATCACTTTCCCTGCTAAATTACTTGTCATAATAATTACAGTATTTTTGAAATCAATCATATTCCCTCTGGAATCAGTTAATCTTCCTTCGTCCAAAACTTGTAAAAGTATATTGAAAACTTCACTATGAGCTTTTTCTATCTCATCTAAAAGTATTACCGAATAAGGTTTTCTTCGAATAGCTTCTGTAAGTTGTCCTCCCTCTTCATATCCAACATATCCAGGAGGAGCACCCAAAAGTCTAGCAACAGCGTTTCTCTCCATATATTCGCTCATATCAAGTCTCAGGAGAGCTTCATCCTCATCAAATAATGTTGCTGCCAATGTTTTTGCTAATTCAGTTTTTCCTACTCCTGTTGGCCCCATAAATAAAAATGAACCAATCGGTTTCTTAGGGTTTTTCATTCCAGTTCTTGCTCTTCTAATTGCAGAAGAAATTATTGAAATGGCTTTATCTTGCCCTATTACTTTTTGACTAATTTCTTTTTCTAAATTAATTAATTTCTTTCTCTCATTTGCTACAACTTTTGTAACTGGGATGCCTGTCATCTTGGAAATAACATCTGCAATATCTTCAGGTTTTACTTCATATTTAATGAATGATCCATTTCTGGTTTGTGATTTTTTTAAATCATTTTGAATCAAGTTGATTTTACTCCGAATATCATTAATTTCTTTGTTTGATAAATTGAGATTATTTCTATTACTTTCAGCATTAAAATTATCTTTAAATATTTTTGTTAGATGATCTTCCTCTTTCAAAAGAATCAATAGATCTTCTATCCTTTCTTTTTCTAATAACCATTGTTCATTTAGGTGATTTAAATTTTCAATTTGTATATTCATCTCATGAAGATATTCTTCTTTTTTTATTAAATCTTCGTTTGATAGATCATCTATATCTATTTTAATTTCTTCTATCTCTTTTTCTTTTTCAATAAGAATTTTTGGTTTGCGACTTGATTCAATTTTTAATTGAGCCGCAGCTTCATCAATTAAATCGATTGCCTTGTCAGGAAGATATTTATCACTGATATATCTACTAGATAGTTTTGCTGCATAGTCCACTGCTTCTTGAGAGATAATAATTCCATGATGCAATTCATATTTACGTTTTATATTATTCAAAATAATTGAACTTAGTTCTAGGGAAGGTTCGCCAACATAAATTTTTTGAAAACAGCTATTTAATCCTTGATCTTTTTCAATGATTTCTCTAAATCTTTCAGGAGTCGTAGTGCCTATACACCTCAAGCTCCCATCTGATAAAAGAGGTTTTAATATGCTACTTATATCAGCGGTGGATCGATCTGAATTTAGGATTGTATGAATTTCGTCAATAAATAAAACAACACCCTCTTTTGGATCTTTTAATTCATCAAGAATTAATCTAAGTCTTTCCTCTAATTGACCTCTAAATTTTGTACCTGATACTAGAGCACCAAAATCAAGTGAAATTATCTTTACATCTTTTAGCGAATCTGGGACTTGTCGTGAAGCTATAAGCTGAGCTAGTAATTTCGTGATAGCTTTTTTCCCGACCCCTGGATCACCTATTAATATAGGATTATTTTTATTTCTTCTAGATAATACTCGCATTAAATTATTAATCTCAATTTCTCTCCCAATAACAGGATCAAGTAACCCTTTTTTTGCAGAATCAGTTAAGTCTTTACCATAAAGTGATAATGCTGACTCTTGATTGTTCTCATGAAGAATTTCACTTCTTAAATCTTTTTTTGGACTGATAACAATTTTAGAATTATTTTTATCATCAGAAAATGCGATTGTATCAACAAAGTTCTCTGATAATTCATCTTTTTCAAGAATAATTTCTTCGTTGATCTCTTGATTAAGATTCGGATAAATTTTTAATTCTGCTTCTAATTTTTCTATTGATAAATTACCTTCCGCAAATACAAAACTTCCAAGCCTTTGATCATTAGCTATCGCAATTAACATGTGAGGTATTTCTATTAAATTAGTCCCCCACTGATTTTTAATATGATTAGCGTTATCTAATAATATTTCTAAATCTTCTCCAATAGTAAGAAGATCATTATCGTTTCTTGGATTATCTTCAAGGAAATCCTCAGTTATATCTAAAACTACATCACTATCAATAGATAAGTTATTGATAAAATTAGCAAATTCACTGGCAGTAAAGAGAGTTTGAATAATATGTTCGATATTTAGTTCATTATGTCCCCATTTTTTAGCTGTTTCCTCCCCTAATAAAAGAAGATCCCAGGACAGATCACTAAACAGCTCAGGATTAGATGTAAGTGTTTTTCTCATAAATAACCCAAAAACTCATCATTAATATAAATTGGTCTATTTTAAATATAGATTAGTTTTACTTTGATTGAATGGTTTAAATTTTTTTCGAATCATTTTTATAATATCAAGAAAAAAAATTTTGTTTTCAAAACAAAATATCTAGTTAATAATTTATTAATTAAATATTTTTATAAAAAAAATTAAGAAAGTTATTCTCGCTCAGTACTTTTAAACAGATTTCTTATTGGATACGAAAATTATATTTATGTTTATTAACTTTAATTTATTTCAGAAATTAGCCAAATACATCAGCTATTTATAGGATTTAAATAGTTTAAATCAAATCGTGAAAGAAACTATTGATCTCCTAATTGATACAATTGAGGCTAGTCAAGTACTCGATTCAAGAGGTAATCCTACTGTCCAAGCAGAAGTATTCCTAGAATGCGGTGCGAGTGGAATAGCAATAGTCCCCAGTGGAGCCAGTACGGGAGCTCATGAGGCACATGAATTAAGAGATGGAGGGAAAAGGTATATGGGTAAGGGTGTATTAAATGCCGTAGAAAAAATTAGAAATACTATTTCTCCAGCTTTATGTGGTTTTTCCGCTTTAAATCAAACAGCCGTTGACAAACTTATGATTGAGTTGGATGGGACTATAAATAAATCTAATCTTGGTGCAAATTCAATTCTTGCAGTTAGCTTAGCAACTGCTAGAGCGGCTGCTAATGCTCTAGATATTCCTTTATATAGATATCTTGGTAACCCATTGTCATCATTACTTCCTGTGCCTTTGATGAATGTTATAAATGGTGGTGCTCATGCTCCAAATAAGTTAGATTTCCAAGAATTCATGTTAGTACCACATGGTGCAAAAAGTTTTAGTGAGTCTCTAATGATGGGAACTGAAATTTTTCATACATTAAAAGCTTTGTTAGAAAAAAAAGGGTTATCAACTGCGGTGGGAGATGAAGGTGGCTTTGCTCCTGATTTGTCCTCTAGTGAAGAGGCTGGAGATTTGTTAATTGAAGCAATTGATAAGGCTGGTTTTACACCAGGGGATCAAGTTTCCTTAGCTTTAGATGCTGCTAGTACAGAGTTTTTTAGTAATAACTTGTATAATTATGCAGGTAAAAATTTAAGTTCAAGTGATATGGTTTCATATCTATCTGATTTAGTTTCAAATTATCCAATTGTATCTATTGAAGATGGTTTAGCTGAGGATGACTGGGAAGGGTGGTCAAATTTGACAAATACTTTGGGAGATAAAGTTCAATTAGTTGGTGATGATTTATTTGTCACAAATACTAAAAGACTTAAGAGAGGTATTGATGAAAACTCTGCTAATTCAATTTTAATAAAAGTCAACCAGATCGGCACTTTAACTGAAACACTTGAAGCAATAGATCTTGCATCAAGATCTGGATATACAAGTATAATTAGTCATAGAAGCGGTGAGACTGAAGATACTACAATTGCTGACTTATCAGTAGCTACAAGATCAGGTCAGATTAAAACAGGTTCACTAAGCAGGAGTGAACGTGTTGCAAAATATAATAGACTTTTAAAAATAGAAGAGGAGCTTGGAAATGAAGCTCAATTTGCAGGTGATTTGGGCTTAGGTCCTAAAAAAGCATAGTTTTTTATTTTTTCAATCTCTCTAATCTAGAGCCTTTTCTCATACTTAATTGACAATTTATCCAGTCTATTCCTATTGGTAAGGCGAATATTAATGGCAAAATAGCAATATTTGACTTGCTATTGCTAACTAATAAAGCTGAGGTTATTGATAAACTTCCAATTAAAATAGAGTGCCCAAGGGACTTTTGTGCAGTAAACATTCTTTTGAACTGTCTATCAGATTCGCCCATCCTAATTTGAAGCTGTAAGTCCCCTTGTTCCAATCTTTCTAGACTATCATCTATCCTTTTTGGAATACCAACAGCTTTTGAGCCTATTTCTCCGACTTGTCTGCCAAGTTGATTAATAAGATCATTCGGACTTTGATTATTTGAGGACATAAGCGAAATAAGATAGGGTTTAGTGACTGATACGAGATTAAATTCAGGATCTAATATTCTACCGACACCCTCAAAGGTTGATAAGGCTCTCATTACAAAAATTAGATCTACAGGAAGTTGAAAAGGAGTCTCGTATACAAGTTCATAAAGATCTCCTGATAGTTTTTCCATTATATTAGGACTAAAAGGAGGAGTCAAAGCTTCTTTAAGCATTAATCTTACTAATCTCCGAACTGGCCCAATGTCGATTCCTTTTGAAATCAGACCAGCGTCTTGAAGTTGTTTTACTAATGAGGAGGCATCTCTTATTGCTGCTGACTTTACCATTGAGCCAATTCTTTTTTGAAGACTATTAGAAATATTGCCCATCATTCCAAAATCATAGAAAATTAATTTTCCTGATTTTGAAACTGCTAGATTACCTGGGTGGGGATCTGCATGAAAGAAACCAAAATTAACAAGTTGTTTTAGATAACTAATTGCTCCAACCTCTGCAATTTTTTTGAGATTTATATTTTGGATTTTTAACTCTTTAATATTACTTATTTTTGTACCCTCTAAATAGCTGAGACATAACACTTTTTCAGTACTCAAATCCCAAATCACCTCAGGTATTTCGATATTTTCGTCATCTAAGAATTGTTGTCTAAACCTTGCTGCATATTGAGCTTCCGAATTAAAGTCTAATTCTTTTAATAAAACTTTTCTACACTCTTTTGCTATCTCTACCCAATTTCTACCCCTGCTCCAATTTTTATTTTTTTGCATTAAAAAAGCAATTTGTTGCATTATCGATAAATCAATAATGAATAAATTTTTTAAATTTGGCCTTTGAACTTTAAAAACAACAACTTTACCATTTTTTAAATTTGCCTTATGGACTTGAGCTAATGAAGCTGAACCAATCGGTGACGGATCGATGTATTGTATTTGTAAATATTTATCTTTTAATTCGTTTTTTATTATTTTTTCAACTTCTATAAATGAGAATTGAGGAACTTCATCCTGCAACATAGCGAGTTCACTAATCCATGTTTTTGGAATAAGATCAGGCCGGGCTGATAATAACTGACCAATTTTTATAAATGCAGAACCAAGTTTAATTAACTCTTTAGTAAACCATTTAGCTCTACTTTTTTGAATAGCCTCTTTTTTATTTGTGTTTAATGAGATTAATTTAATAAATATATTATCCAGCCATAGGAAAAGTATAAGTAGAAAAAGAGTTTTCCAAATAAGGAAACTTCTTTTAACTTTTTTTAAAAACAGATGAAGACTTTTTTTCTGCATTTAAGACATTAATAATCTAATTTGTTATTAAGAATTACTATTTGCTCATTAATATCCCTTATTTTTTTTATAGCTTTACTCTTGAAATTTTCTTGTGATTGTAATTCATCTTCTTCGGATGAATTTTCCATTCTTTTTGCTTCTTGAATTATTTCATCTTTTAGTATTTCCAATTCATTCTTCAGTATTTCAGGGACTCCTTGAGCAGCATTAGCTGTCTCTTCAATCTTTTCAAAAAAGGTTTGGTTTAGTTTTTCACCTAATTTTTTAATTGTTGCTTTCAATAAATAATCAGAATTTGTCATAAATTAACTACTATATTTCGTGAAAATAACTATCTTCTTAATGATAGTTTAATTATGTCCAATTAAGCTTATAAATTCAATTTTTTAGAGATTTCATTAGATATAAGGTTCAGGAATTATAAATATTGTTACCTTGATTTTCTTTTTATATAGTTCTTACCTATTTAAGTTTGTATCTATATTGTACTTTTTTAGTTTTTTTCTTATAACTTATATTTATGTATCTGGTTAGAAAATATATAAAATTTTCTTCTAACCTAAAACTCAATTAAGTTTTTCAAGGGAGTTTTATTAAATTGGAAATTATTGAATCTGATGTAGTTATTATTGGCGGAGGCCCAGCTGGTTGTACTTGTGCACTTTATACATCCAGAGCAAATCTAAAGACTGTTATTTTAGATAAAAATCCCTCTGTAGGAGCGCTTGCTATCACTCATCAAATAGCAAATTATCCAGGTGTTCCTATTGATATTAGTGGAGATAAATTATTAACATTAATGAGAGATCAAGCTGTACAATATGGAACTGATTACAGAAGAGCACAAGTATTTGGAATAGATGTAAGTTCAGAATTGAAAACAGTTTATACACCTGAAGGCACTTTTAAAGCTAAAGCACTTGTATTGGCAAGTGGCGCGATGGGCAGGCCAGCATCATTTAAAGGGGAGTCCGATTACCTAGGGAGAGGTGTAAGTTATTGTGCAACTTGTGATGGAGCCTTTTATAGAGACAGGGAAGTTGCCGTTGTAGGTGTTAACAAAGAGGCAGTGGAGGAGGCTACTGTATTAACTAAATTCGCTTCTACAGTTCATTGGATTACTTCAAGTGATCCCAAATCAGATAATATTGAAGCATTAGAATTAATGGAGTTAGCGAATGTAAAACATTGGAGTAGAACGAGGTTGCTAGAAATTTCAGGTAATGAGAGTGGTGTAAATGGAATTTTAATTAAGAGTAAGGAGGAAGAAAATCCAATAAACTTAAATCTTGAGGGAGTTTTTGTTTATATGAGTGGATCAAAACCTATCACTGACTTTTTAGGAGATCAAATAGCTTTAAATGAAGATGGCGGGGTTATCGTAGATGATTTTATGTCAACTAACTCTGATGGAGTTTGGGCTATTGGAGATATAAGAAATACTCCTTTTAAGCAAGCAGTAGTTGCGGCTTCTGATGGATGTATCGCTGCAATGTCAATTGATAGATACTTAAATAGTAGAAAAAATATTAGAGTCGATTGGATTCATTCCTAATTCTTTAATAACAATAATTTTAGAGTGGTGTTGCTTCAGAAATATAAGCTACTCCACCGTAATAATTGAGTACTGACCTGATCTCATCTCTCATTTTGTCAATAATTTCTTGTTCGCAAAACACAATAACGTGTGCATTTGCTCCTAAGCCAGTGAATTCCATATCCTCAGTAACAACTCTTTCAGGCCCTCTTCCAGTTGCATGTTTCATTACGGTATAACCAGGTACTTCTGCATTTTCTAAGGTATTTAAGATCGCATTTAGCTCTCTTTCACTAAAAATCAAATCTAATCTTTTCATTTTAAAGTGGCGAAAGTGGGATTACTTTATTTACAAGACTCATATACAAAGGAATACCTAATACTATATTGAAGGGAAAAGTTAACCCTAATGTTGTTGAAATGTAATAACTTGAGCGAGCTTCAGGAACTGTCATTCTCATGGCAGCAGGAACTGCTAAGTATGATGCACTTGCACATAACACCACAAATAATAGAGCATTTCCAGGGTTAAGAGATAAAGATCTTGCTATAAACACTCCAATAAATGCATTTGATATTGGCATTAATATTGCAAATGCTATTAGAAAAGAACCTGCTTTTTTTAAGCTAGGAAGTCTTTGCGCAGCTACCATGCCCATATCTAAAAGGAAAAAACATTCCACACCATAAAATATAGAATGTGTGAAAGGATACATCTTTTCAATAGCTGTGGGATTGGTGGATGAAGTTAAAAATCCAATTACTAAACTTGTGAGTAATAAATAAACAGAACCATTTAAGAATGATTCATGTAATATTGATCTTAAATGTAGTTTTCTTGAATTTGGACGATCTTTTGGTCCAGCTAATTTAACTAATAAAAGTCCAACTAAAATAGCTGGTGATTCCATTATTGCCAGAGCACCTATCATAAATCCATCAGACTCTATATTTTGGCTTACGAGGAAACTTTCTGCAGATATAAATGTGACTGCGCTAATAGATCCATAAGCTGCAGCGATTGCAGCTGAGTTAAATACATTAAATTTTAGTCTAAGAACGATAAATCCTAGAATTGGAATAATTAACGACATCAATACCGCTGCACTCAAGGTTAGTAAAACCTGATTATTTAAAAGCCCACTTTCTTGTATTCCAATCCCACCTTTGAATCCAATAGCTAATAATAAATAAAGTGAAAATAATTTAGGTAATGGAGCAGGTATTTCTAAATCAGATTTGCAGAATACAGCAATCACTCCAATAAAAAAGAATAATACTGTAGGTGCAAAAATATTCTGAAGTAATAGATCTAACCCCATATAAACTATTTACTTAATTCATCAACTGCTGCAATTAAAGCTTCTTTTCTGGAAGAGACTATACCCTCAACTCCAAATTTTGCTAATCTTTCTTTTACTTTTTCATTAGCTCCAGCAACAATAGCTTTCCTATTATTATTTTTTGCTTCTAACATCATGTCTTCAATAGCTAATGATGCAGTTACTCCCATTCGTGGGACATCAGTAATATCTAATATTAAAAATTTATATTTCTTTATAAGCATCATTCTCTCAGAAATGCCTTTAGCAGCTCCAAAACTAAGAGGGCCTTTTAACCTGAAAAGCATTACTTCTCCACCGCATTTATCTAATAAATCTTTCTCGTCTGATGGTAATTGAGCATTATTTAAACTTTTATTATCAATAGGATTATCTTCATCCATACCTTCTAATTGAGTTTGTGTAATTGAATCGATTGTTAACATATTTGCTACAAATACACCTACTAAAACAGCCCATATTAAGTTCCAAAATACAGTCATTAAAAGCACACCATACATAACTGCAGCGGTCTTAATAGATAATTTATGTGCTCTTAATAAGAATCTCCAATCTATAATATCCAAGCCTACTTTTATTAAAATACCAGCAAGGAGAGCTTTAGGAATTTGAGATGCAAGTGGTCCTGCAGCAACAAGAACTATTAATAGAACAATTGAATGTGTCATCCCAGATAAAGGAGTCATTCCGCCTGATTTGACATTTATAACAGTTCTCATTGTTGCACCGGCACCAGGTAAACCTCCGAAGAATCCACCTACAGCGTTTCCGATGCCTTGACCAATTAATTCTCTATTTGAATCATGTCTTGTTTGTGTAATATTATCTGCTACTAAGGATGTTAAAAGTGAGTCAATTGCCCCTAAAACTGCTAGTTGCAAACCTCCAGTTAGTATAAGAGTCTTATATTTAAAATCTGGCATACTAAACTGCAGACCTCCCTCTGGGATATTGCCAATTCTTGGTAAAACATCTTTACCTTTTTCTATTAGGTTAGAATCATTAAAAATTAGCACTGATAAGGGTGTAATTATAAGTAATGCTAGTAAGGGGGATGGAACCCATTGTGTAATTTTTCTTGGGGCAAAAAATACAATTATCATTGTCAAAGCCGAAACTACAACTGCTGGTAGGAATGGTGCAAAATTTTGAGACAAGGAGATTAAACCATTTAGAACACCCTTATCTGTTTGAATCCCGAGTAGAGGTCCTAATTGAGTAGCAATAATAATAAAACCTATTCCAGACATAAAGCCTGAAACAACTGAGTATGGGACTAAAGTTATATATTTACCAAGCTTCAATAGACCAAATAAAATTTGAAATATTCCTCCTACAATTACAGCTCCCATTATCAAAGGAACGATTTGTTCTGCAGGTAAGCTGGATAATGACTCTTTTTGAAGAATTGCTATGACTAAGACAGCGACAGTAACACTCATTGGCCCAGTTGGCCCACTAACTTGAGAGGGAGTGCCCCCAAACAAAGCAGCTAAAAAACCAACAATTACTGCCCCATATAAACCATAAATAGCACCTCCATCACCAAGGGCAGTCTCACCAAAAGCTAATGCTAAAGGTAATGCAACAACTGCTGCAGTTAATCCACCAAGGATATCTCCTCGAACATTTTTCAAATGGAATCCGTGAATTAATTTCAATTAGGTACTCCTTAAATCCTTAGTTAAAAATAATATCTCGTTATGAGTAAAAATTGTTAAAAAATTTATTTTTGCAAGATATTTCAATAAATTTTTTATCTTTTTAAAGATTAATTTTCCTCAATAAATTTTTTATTTGAATCTTGATTATGTAAGTTGTAAGGTTAAATAAGTTATTTCAGTATTACTGAATTTAATTTAATAAATTTAATTTTTCAAAACTCATATTACTAAAATGAATTCTTTCATAAGACCAAGAAGGCTGCGACGAACAGATGCAATTAGGCAAATGGTTAGTGAGAATAAACTTCATCCTGAGGATTTTATTTATCCATTATTTGTTCATGAGAAAGAAGTTAAAGAAGAAATTTCTGCAATGCCAGGAATATTCAGGTGGGGTATTGATGGTTTAATTGATGAGGTTAGAAGAGCTTGGGAACTTGGAATAAGATGTATTGTTTTATTCCCAAAGATTGATGATTCTTTAAAAACTGAAGATGGTGCTGAGTGTTTTAATGAGGCTGGTTTAATTCCGAAAGTAATAAGGAAGCTAAAACAGGAGATACCTCAAATGGCAATTATGACTGATGTTGCTTTAGATCCATACTCGTGCGATGGACATGATGGATTAGTTGATGAGAATGGAATCATACTAAATGATGAAACAATTGAAATCTTAAAGAAACAAGCGTTGGCACAAGCAAGCGCTGGAGCTGATTTTATAGGTCCTAGTGACATGATGGATGGAAGAGTTGGATCTATAAGAAGGGCTCTTGATCAGGAGGATTTTACTGATGTGGGAATTATTAGTTACACAGCCAAATACTCTTCAGCCTATTATGGGCCCTTTAGAACTGCTTTGGATTCGGCACCAAGAGAAACTAATAAAAAACTTATTCCTAATAATAAATCAACTTATCAAATGGACCCTGCAAATGCTAGAGAGGCTTTTATAGAGTGTGCTCTTGATCAATATGAAGGTGCAGATATATTAATGGTTAAACCTGGCTTAGCTTACTTAGATATAATCCATAGGCTGTATAACTTTTCTAATAAACCAATAGCTGCATATAATGTTAGTGGAGAATATTCAATGGTAAAAGCAGCATCCCAAAAAGGGTGGATCAACGAAAGGGATGTTGTCCTTGAGACATTGCTTAGTTTTAAGAGGGCTGGTGCTAAGCTACTGCTTACATATCATGCCTGTGATGCTGCTAATTGGCTTAAAGAAATTTAAAAACTCATTAAAATAAGATTTATTGTTTATTCTTGTATAAATATCAATACAAGTTTTGAAATTAGTCTCCTCAAAGGGTGTCAATAGGATAGGGCACACTGCATTAAGAGTAAAAGATCTTGAAAGATCGAAATCTTTTTATATGAATTTAGGAATGAAATTAATCTGGGATGATAGAGATTGGTGTTATCTAGAGGCAGGTAGTTTTAAAGATGGACTCGCTTTACTAGGCCCTACCTATAAGGCGGCAGGACCTCATATAGCTTTCCATTTTGAAGATAAAAAAGAAATACAAAGAATTCATAATGATCTTCAAAAAGCTGGTATTAAAGTTGGTGCAATCCATGATCATAGAGATGGAACAGCTTCTTTTTATATGCAGGATACAGAGGATAATTGGCTAGAAATGCTTTACGTCCCTCAGGGTGGAATTCAATCTAATATTTAATTAGCATTAATAATGTCAATTATAAATAACTTTGAAATTGATTCTTTGTCTAGTAACTTATCAGATGAGGCTGAAGAACTTTTAGAGTTTCATATTTTAAAAAAACAATTATCTTCTTTTGCTTCAACCTCTATGGGAAGAGAAGCAATGCTTGAGATTAAAATCTCTAAAAACCAATATGAAATCAAAAAATTATTAAAAGAAACCATAGAAATAAATAATTTAGAGAAAGAAAATGATCAGAAATTAGACTTTCAAGGAGTATTTGATATAAAAAAAAATATAAAAATATGTTCTAAAGGTGGAATTATAAACTCTATAGATTTGCTTCAGATAGCAGATACTATTTCTGCATCAATTCGATTAAAAAAAATTATATTTAATACTGATTCAAGACCAATACTTTCTTCAACAATTAATAATATTGTCGATCATACTCAAGTTGAGAAAATTTTAAAAACTGGTATTGAAAATAGTGGAAGAATATCAGATCATGCCAGCGAAAAGTTATATGAACTTAGAAAGAGTTTGAAGTCTATCAAGGCTGAAAGACGCAAAATTTTAGAAACATTTATTCAAAGGAATATCTCTTATCTCCAAGACACAACTATAGGTGATCGATATGGCAGACCTGTTTTACCTGTCAAGATTAATTATTTGAATAAGGTTAAAGGAATAATTCACGATTCTTCATCTTCTGGGAATACCATATTTATTGAACCAGAAGTAATAATTTCAAGAGGCAACCAAATTGCATCAGTAAATGCAAAAATTTCTCGTGAGGAATATAAATTATTAAGAGAATGGTCAAATATTATTCGAAATAATGAGGCAAGTTTATTCAGTAACTCTGAAATCTTATTGCAAATTGAAAACGCTTTAACTCGTTCAAGATACTCTGATTGGATTAAAGGTAATCCACCTAACTTTGACAATAATTGCATTATTAATATTTCGGGATTTACACATCCTTTATTAATATGGGAATTTAAACAGAATAATGGTATTAAACCAATACCAATTGATTTTTTCATAAATAAGAATACAAAAGTTGTTTCAATTACGGGTCCTAATACTGGTGGAAAAACTGCAGCTCTTAAAGGTTTAGGTATTGCTATCTTAATGTCTAAGATTGGTTTATTTTTACCTTCCAGGAATGTTCCTACTATCCCTTTATTCTCATTTGTTTATGCTGATATTGGCGATGATCAATCATTAGAAGGTAATTTATCTACTTTTAGTGGGCACATTACACGAATTAAAAAAATCTTAGATTCATTAGAAAGTAAAAAAGGTTTATCACTTATTTTGTTAGATGAAATTGGTTCAGGAACAGATCCCGAAGAGGGATCTGCATTAGCCCTTTCTCTTCTTAAAGAGTTTGCAAATAAGTCAGATCTTACAATTGTAACTACGCATTATGGTGATTTAAAAGCATTAAAATATAATGATTCGAGATTTGAAAATGTTTCTGTGAGTTTCGATGAAGAATCATTAAAACCAACATTTGCACTTAATTGGGGTATCCCAGGTAGAAGTAACGCGCTTTCAATCGCAAAAAGAATAGGACTAAGACAAGAAGTAATAAATATCGCTAAGGAATATTTAAAACCCAAAGAAACTGAGAGTATAAATAATGTTATTAAAGGGTTGGAGGAACAAAGAGAAAAACAGCAAAATGCAGCTGAACAAGCTGCTGCATTAATTGCTAGAACAGAAATTTTATATGATGAATTAAATAGAAATTATGAATTTCAAAAATCTAATGCACTAGAATTTCAGGCTAGAGAAAAAGAGAAACTAACTAAATCTATAAAAAAAGCGAAAGCAGAAGTTATTAAACTTATAGATAAATTAAAGAATAAAAATGCAACTGGAGAAGACTCAAGAACTATTGGAATAAGATTGAAAGAGATCGAAAATGAATTCTTAATAGAAGAACAAATTCCCGAAGAGGATTCATCATGGCAGCCTCAATTAGGTGAAATGATAAGAATAAAAAGTCTGAATAGCCATGGAAAAGTTATAGATTTGGACTTAAAAAATAATTCTTATACTGTAAATTGTGGTTCTTTTAATAGTATTTTACCTGTATCTGATATTGAGGGTATTAATGGGGAACAAATTAACATCCCTAAATCAAAAATTTTTGTAAATTCTTCAAAGGATAATTATACCCATGCAACAGTGAGAACTTCAAAAAATACAATAGATGTTAGAGGTTTGAGAGTACATGAGGCAGAAATTATAATAGAAGAAAAAATCAGAAGATACCATGGTCCTTTGTGGGTTATTCATGGGATTGGGACAGGAAAACTTAAAAAAGGTTTAAGGTCATGGCTTTTTAGTTTAAATTATATTGAAAAGATAGAAGATGCTCCCTCATCTGAGGGTGGGGCTGGATGCAGTATAGTGTGGATTAAATAAGATAAATTGAAAAAATATTTATAGTTTATATTTCTAATCAAGTGCACTTTATAGATCAAGCAAAAGTAATTGTAAAAGCAGGTAAGGGAGGAGATGGAATAGTATCTTTCCGCAGAGAGAAATTTGTACCTGCTGGTGGACCCTCAGGGGGAAATGGGGGGAAAGGTGGATCTATTATTTTTCAGGCTGATAATAACCTTCAAACACTCCTTGATTTTAAATTCAATAGAGAGATTGTTGCAAAAGATGGCGCAAGAGGAGGGCCAAATAAGAGGAGTGGTGCATCTGGTGAAGATAAAATAGTTAAAGTGCCTTGTGGTACAGAAATTAGTGATTTAAATACAGGAATTATACTAGGAGATTTAGTAAAAAATAAAGAAAAAATTATTATTGCTAGGGGCGGAAGAGGCGGATTAGGAAATGCACATTTTTTGAGTAATCAAAATAGAGCTCCTGAATTTTGTATAGATGGAAGAGGAGGTGAAATTTGGGAAATAAAACTGGAATTAAAGTTAATTGCTGAGGTTGGTATTATTGGCCTTCCTAATGCTGGTAAGAGTACATTGATTTCTATTTTGTCTTCAGCAAGTCCAAAAATAGCTAATTATCCATTCACTACTTTAGTACCTAATTTAGGCGTAGTGAGAAAGTTAGATGGGAATGGATGCCTTTTCGCTGATATTCCTGGATTAATTTCTGGAGCTGCAGAAGGGATTGGCTTGGGTCATGATTTCTTAAGACATATTGAAAGAACAAAAATATTAATACATTTAATTGATGTAGCTTCTGAAAATCCTCTAACTGATTATCAAGTAATAGAAGAAGAGCTAGATAAATATGGAAATGGACTAATCAAAAAGGAAAGAATTATAGCTTTAACTAAAATTGAACTTGTGAAAAAGGAATATTTGAAAATAATCACAAAAAAGTTAGAAAATTTATCTAATAAGAAAGTTTTTGTAATTTCTTCATCTTTACGAAAAGGACTCTCACAACTCTTGTCTGAGGTTTGGCAAAAAATTTAAACATAGGAATAAAAAATTTTGTAAAAAAATTACTTGATTTCAGGTTTAAATTCAGTCATAAATTAATTAATACCAAAAAAATAGTTATGAATTTTTATAGTTGTTTTGATGAGCAAGGAAAAGTAATTGCCAGATGTCAGACTATTCAAGAAATAGAAGTTCTTAAAAAAATGGGAAGACCAATTTTTCAGGTTAAAGAAATGAAAAATGAAGAATCAGTTGTATGTTCTTTAACGGGTAGTCCTGCAGATTACAATATGGATTATTAAAAAAAAATGGGCAGTTAGCCCATTTAATGTTGTTTAATTTAAAACAAATTATTTAGTCATCGTAGACTAAGCACTCAGGTTCATCTGGATTTGCATCGCAGAACAGTTCAAGAGCGTTTGGATCATGCTTATCGTCTGGATGATGATCTTTATATTCTTCTAGCTCCTTTAATTCTTCGGTAAGATGGCGAACTTTTGCTAAATTACCCTCCGCTTTAGCAGATTCGATTTCTGATTGATCTTTTTGGATGTGTTCGTCAATTGATTTCATTGGCCGACTTCCTTTTAAAATAATTATCCATACAATAGTGAATTAATTTATAAAATGCATCCCTTTTGAGTTGAAATAATGATTATTTGATAAATTAATAAAATAAATTTGGATTATTAATCTATTTCCCTTTTTAAAATTTCTTTAAGGCTTGGCTGTAGTGGAACCAATTGATTAGGATTTAATGGAAAAAGTCCTTGATAGTATTCACTCAACCATTTATTTTCAAAACATGTTTCTGATACGCCTTCTAACTCGAAAAAGTTTATTCTCCACTTTAAAATATTTTTATATTCAGAAATTTCTTTTTCGGTGCATTTAAATAACTTGCTGTAAATTAATTCCCAACGAATTATTGTTGGGAATAAATATATATCTGCATATGTTAATTTATTTCCAAATATCCATGGGCCACCAGACTTTTTAATCAGCTCATCTATTTCATACAATTTTTTGAAAAGTGTATTGCTTGCTTTTACATAACTATCTTGATTTCTAGCAAAACCACATTTATAAACGCCATTATTAATGTCATTGTGAATTATATTTAAAAAATCTTTTTCACATTCTTCAATTTTTATAGTTTTTTCGCTTTTTTTATTAGTAATCATATTTAACAATTCAATAATATTACTACTTTCGTTTGAAATTACCTCTATTTTTCTTTTATTTATTTTTAATAATAGAGGCACTGTAGCTCTCAAAAACTTGCCTTTAGTTGATTTTTTATAAAGATCAGTTAGTGTTTTATTCCCAATGAAATTATTTTTGAAAGTCCATTCTCCATTATTGAGATTAGGTTGAAGATAAATTATTTGGATTTCAGATAATTTCTTCAATTCAGTAATTAAAAGAGCTCGATGGCACCAGGGACAAGTTTCTCCTAATAATAAATATAAGTTTTGATTTCCTTCTGATTTAATTTTGAAATTTCTATAAGAATTGAAACCTTTTGGTCTTTTATAGTTACCATCTTTATCAGAGGGGGCAAATCCATCCATTAACCTTCGCCAAAACCAAAGCCAAAAGCTTTTAACGCTAAAAACAATGTGTTTGTTTATTGTCATTGAAGAGATTGATTTAAAATTTAAAAATGACTGAAAAAAGACTTCTCATAATTTCAGGCACTCATGGAAATGAAATAAATCCTATCTGGGCAGTCAAAAAGTTTAAAAAATTGAGCAGTTTTGATATTAATAATAGCAATCTTGAATTTACTGTAGGTAACCCTAATGCTTGTGATAAAGGTTTGAGATATATTGATGTCGATTTGAATAGATCTTTTAATGTTAAGAAGACATCTAATAGTAGTGAATTTTATGAAGTTAGGAGAGCTGAATATTTATTAAATCAGTTTGGAATAAATGGTTCTAGACCATGTCATGTGGCTATTGATCTTCATACCACTACTTCATCAATGGGCACAAGCATTGTTATGTATGGAAGGAGAAAAAAAGATTTTTATTTAGCAGCAGTATTACAAAACAAGTTCGGTTTGCCTATATATCTTCATGAGAAAGATCAAAAGCAAACAGGTTTTTTAGTGGAGGCATGGCCATCAGGATTGGTTATAGAAATTGGCCCTGTAGCCCAAAATCATTATGACTCCAGAATAGTTGAGAGATTTTTAATGATTTTGCATTTTCTTAAAAATATTATTAGTGATCTTAAAAATTTAGAAATAAATTTACCTGAAGAAGTAAATGTTTTTGTTCATCAAAAAAGTATCGACTATCCCAGAGATGCAAATGAAATTATAAATGCTCTTATTCATCCAGATAGGATTAATAAAGACTGGGAAATTATCAAAAAAGGGGACCCATTATTCTTGGATATTTATGGGAAAACAATTATTTATGACGAAGACGAATTAAGTTACCCAGTATTTATTGGTGAGGCAGCATATAGAGAGAAAAGAATCGCTATGAGTTTTACAAAAAAAGAAATTATAAAGTGCTCAAAGGATTGGATTGAAGAATTTTTAATTTAATTTGTAAGTGAGCAATTTAAAATATTTATTGTATTTGTAAAATTTATGAAAAACATAAGGATAATTAATCTAAAATATTAAAAAATATTGGCTAAAAAAATTTATTTAACAAATTTTTTAAAGCCTTTCAGACCAGTAAATTATTGCACCAATCGATTCTAATTCCAGTCTCCTACTGCGTGCTGAGGATAAGGGTACAACCTCTTTTGATCTCTCACCATTTAATAGCCACTCTAGTAGAACCAATTTAATTCCTAGATTATAAATAAAATATTAAATCATTAAGTTCCTCTATCTGTATAAATTGCTAATTTATAAAATATTTCGATATTTTTTTACACATTTTTTGTGATTTTGGACTAAAGTCTTAAGAGCAGATATTCTCTGCTTTTTTTTACACGCCTTTTTATAAGGCATACCTTACGAACTCATGACAACTA